>VOFK01002308.1_pt1 | contig 22049 bp, 38 predicted proteins | sample 5384121 | NCBI WGS metagenome assembly VOFK01 (sample SAMN12384730, study PRJNA508395) | human gut metagenome | isolation source: healthy gut J | host: Homo sapiens | reverse complement strand
TGAAGTTACGTATTGCTGAATGGATATTATCTGTTCAAGATACTTGTCGCTGATGTCTTGTCTTTTCAGCGATCGCTTTGATAGGCACATATCCGCTCTGCTCATGTAAAAAGCAAGGTCAAGCATAAGCCTCAGTGCATATCTTCCCTTTGTGGATATTTTCATCAGCGTCAGATCCTTTCATAAATCCTATAGAAAATCTATGATTAATTATATATCATATTTGTAAAAATGTCAAGCAAAAACCACCGCAAAGGGCGTATTTACAAAAAAAAAACTTCTTTTTACCCTCTTTATTTTTTCTCAAAAAGTAGTGTATAATACAGTTAAGTATACAAGTTCACAGCAAAGAAAATAAAGGGAGGTCAAAAGCTATGAAAAACAAGCTTAAAGTAAATATTTATAACCGTACATACAATCTGCTTTCCGAAGAGTCGCAGGAGTATACCAATAAACTTGCGCTGGTGATAAATTCAAAGATAAAAGGCATGATGAAAGCTATCCCGAGCCTTTCCGTTCAGGACGCCGCAGTGCTGACAGCACTTGATTGTCTTGACGAGCTTAGCAAGGCAAAAAATCAGAATATCGAGAATATCCGCACCCAGATAAAGGACTATGTTGACGACGCAGGCAGAGCAAGAAGTCAGGCTGACGAAGCTCAGAAAGAAATAAGAGAGCTTCAGGCAAAAGTCCATGACCTTGAAGAACAGCTCGAAGCACGAACAGTTGTAAAAAGAGAGCCTGAGGACGAAGTTATAAACGCAAACGAACTTCTTTCGCAGGAGATAAAGAACGCCATTGAAAGACCTGTCCACCCTAATCAGCCTAACAACGGCAATTTTGTCGGCACAGTGAATTACAGACCCGAGGGAGGAAGCCATTAATGGCTCACAAAGCTGAGATACTTGCCCCCTGCGGTTCTTTGAAACTCTCGAAGCCGCCCTTAGAAGCGGCTGTGACGCAGTTTATCTCGGGGGAGAGAAATTTTCCGCCAGACAAAATGCCGCCAATTTCACAGATGAACAGCTAAAAGAAGCCGTAAGGCTCTGTCACCTGCGAGGTGTAAAGGTCTATCAGGGCGATAAACACTGTTGTCTTTGACGAACAGCTCGAAGAGTGCAAAAAGCCGTGAAATTTGCCGCAGAAATTGGCGTTGACGGACTTATCACCCAAGACCTGACCCTTGTGAAAATATGCCGTGAATGTTGCCCCGACCTTGAATATCACGCCTCCACCCAAATGACCATCCACAGCGAAAGCGGTGTGAAAATGGCTAAAAACCTCGGTTTTTCAAGAGCCGTCCTGTCAAGAGAGCTTCCCGAGCATACCATAAAAAGACCTCACCGCCCTCGGCATCGAAACAGAGGTCTTTGTCCACGGCGCACTTTGTATGTCCGTGTCAGGTCAGTGCTATATGAGTGCGTTGATAGGTTCGAGAAGTGCCAACAGGGGACTTTGTGCTCAGGCTTGCAGACTGCCTGCTCAGGGAGATAAGATAACAAAGGGGCAGGAGCGTTACGCCCTCTCTCTGAAAGATATGTCCTATGTTGACAAGCTCAAAGGCTCGAAAAGGACGGAGTTTCCTCTCTTAAAATAGGGGCAGAATGAAGCGCCCTGAATATGTTGCGGCGGCAGTGAACTGCTGTAAAAATTCTCTCGAAAAACAAGCCTTATGACCTGAAAGCCCTTGAAGCGGTCTTTTCCCGCGGGGGCTTTACAGACGGCTATTACAATGGCAGATTAGGCAGAGAAATGTTCGGCACAAGGCAGAAAGAGGACGTTTCCGCCGCCGCCAAAATTCTTCCCGAGCTTCATGAGCTTTACCGCAGATGTGAAAAGCGCACAAAAGCCTTTTTCACCATAAAGCTTCAGGAAAGTTCTCCGGCGGACTTTCTCTTCGTGACAGCGAGGGAAACACCGTGACCGTTTACGGCGATATACCACAAAAAGCCTTTGAAAAAGGCCTGCGACAGCGACTATGTAAAAAAAAACTCTCAAGCTTGGAGACACCATATATGAGTTCGGAGGACTTGAAGCCGCCATAGGCAAAAGACCTTGCCCTATCCAGCTTCCGCACTAATGACCTAAGACGGCAGGCGGTAGAAAAGCTTGACCAGAAGCGTATAGACTTTTTTTCACCCATACCGCCGATTTTACCGACAAAGCACTTGCCGATCTTCCTACCCCTGCCAAAAGCCTATGAACACAAAAAGATCCGCATAATGCTCTCAAAACTCTCTCAGCTTGAGGGTGTTGACCTTGACAAAGCAGAGCTTGTGGGCGTGCCGATAGAGATAGCTTTGGAAGCGGCAAAGCTTGTGTCAGAACAAAAGCAAGCTTATGATAATAATGCCACGCTTCACATTCGACGAGAAAGCCCTATGTGAAAAGCTTTCAGCCGCAAAAAGAAGCAGGCATAACAAAAAATGCTCGCCATGAATATCGGCCACTGCCTTATTGCGAATGACCTTGGCTTTGAGCTTCACGCAGGCTATTCATTCAATCTCTGCAACTCAGCCGCATTAGACGAGGTAAAAAACTTGGTGCAAAAGACTGCACAGTGTCCTTTGAGCTTTAAAGCGTCGCAGATAGAAAAGTTAAAAAAGCCCATTGAGATAGGCTTTGTGGCATACGGCAGACTTCCCCTTATGCTCACTGCAAACTGTCCTATAAGAAACGATATGGGCTGTAAAAACTGCAAGGGCAAGCTTTTTGACCGCACAGGCAGAGAGTTTCCGGTGAGATGTCCAAAAGGGCAGAGATTGCGCAGAGATACTAAATTCCGATATTTTGTATCTTGCAGACAAGCTCGACGATTTTGACAATGCCGACTATATGGACTTCACTTCTATGAGGAGAACGCCCACAGGATAAACGAAATAATAAAGGCTTACCATGGCGAAAGGGTCGCAAAGCCCGAAAACGCCACCAATGGCCTATACTACAGAGGAGTTTTATAAAATGAAATTACTTATAAAAAAGCTTAAGGAAAATGCAGTTATCCCTGCAAGACAAACAGAATTTAGCGCAGGCTATGACCTTTTGTGCCTGCACAGACGCACCTGTTACCATAAAAGCAGGTCAGACCGAGAAAACACACAGGCATATCAGCCGAGGTTCAGGGGTGAGAAAAAACTGCGTTCTTCTTATCTATGCAAGAAGCTCACTGGCATCAAAGTTCGGCATTGCCCCTGCAAACTGCGTTGGCGTTGTTGATTGGGACTACAGAGGTGAGATAATCTGCGCTCTCCACAACAGTTCAGACAAGGGACTACACCATAAACAGCGGCGACAGGATCGCACAGCTTGTGATAACCCCTGTTTTCACTCCTGAAGTAGAGGAAGTAACAGAGCTTTCCGATACAGAGCGTGGCGCAGGCGGCTTTGGCTCAACAGGCAAATAAGAATGGTGAAAACTGCATATGAAAACTTACAACGTTAAAATAAAGACCATGGACAGCGACAGACGTGTTATTGAAAACGGCTGGGTTGAGATAACAGACGGCATTATTTCCGCTGTAGAAAGTGGCTCTCCCGAAGCTGTCACAGCCGAGGACATAGACGGCAACGGCAGAACAGTTTACCCTGGTTTTATCGACATTCACACACATCTTGGACTATCCACAAGCGGCGTAGGCATGGAGGGCGAGGATTTCAACGAGGAATCTGAACCATGCACAGCACATATCCGCATTGTTGACGGCATAAACCCCATCGACTATTCCTTTGAGCTTGCAAGAAAAGCAGGCGTAACATGCTGTCTTGTATCCCAGGCTCTGCAAACCCTGTTGCAGGCAGTATTGCGGCAGTAAAAACCTATGGCAAGCGAATAGATAAAATGCTTGTAGGCACAGTTGGAATGAAATTCTCAATGGGTGAAAACCCTAAACTCACCTATTCTGACAAAGAGGACGCCCCCTACACCCGAATGGCAGTGGCAGGCATAATAAGAGAAGCACTTATAAAGGCGCAGAAATACGGTGAAGCGGTCGAGCGTGCAATGGGAAGCGAGGAGGATATGCCTGAGTTTGACATGAAGTCGGAGGCTCTGCTCCGCTGTTCTCAGAGGCGAAGTCAAGGCGCATTTTCACTGTCAAGGGCGGACGATATTTTCACCGCCATAAGAATAGCGAAAATTTGAGCTTGACTATGTGCTTATACACTGCACTGACGGTCATATCATAGCTGACGAGCTTGCAGAGGAAGATGCAAGCTGTGTGATAGGGTCCTGTAATATGCGACAGGTGCAAGCCTGAAATGGCAAATCTTACACCAGCCAATGCAGGCATACTTTCGTCCCACGGCATAAAGGTAGCAATCTGCACCGACCACGCAGAAGTGCCGATAGAATATCTGCCCCTTGTCAGCGGCTATTGCAGTAAAAACGGTCTTGACTATGAAAGGGCATTGAAGCTATCACCTGCACAGCGGCAGAGATAGCAGGCATATCCGACCGGGTAGGCTCTGTAAAGACAGGGCTTGACGCAGACCTCACCCTATTCAGCGGCGACCCCCTTGATGTAATGGTATCACCTGACATGGTGATATGCGGCGGAAAAATAATTTGATATGATACCAATGCGGAACGGTTTTCGTTTCGCATTTTTTATTTGCGGTATCTGCAATTCGTCATTTTTTTAACCATGTAGGGGCTGGCGACCTCGACAGCCCGCACCTGTTTGCCTGTCCAATCCTGCGGTAACCATACAAAGTTCGGCACGTTGTTTCAAAAATGCCATACGACACATATACACAATATTGCGAAACATAACCACTAAAAAATTATTGCACAAACCCCGATAACCCCACAAATGGCGGTAGGGGCGAACAGCGTTCGCCCGCCTTTATTCGCCTCACATGGTTTGTACAAATTCAACCCCCGCAACTCCTCGAAACGGGACGTCGTATTTCTGCAAAGCAGAAATTGCGCTGCTCCCCTTACAGGTATTCGGGCAAGTTTCTGCGCCGCAAAATCGCTCCGCTCTTTGCGGATATACGTTTTGCTTTGGGATAGAATAGCGGTGCAGATTGTGTTACTCCGATATTTCTTTTGTCTGATATCTTATTTCTATATGCTTTTAATACTACAATCTGCACCTAGTCGGCTATCGCCGAATGAGGCTCTGCCTCATACTCCGCTAAGGGGGCTTTGCCCCTAGACCCCACAAGCCCTCCAGCGCCGAGCTTGAGCGTGCGCTTTATCTCTCGCTTCGCTCGGTGCTTGGGGCAGCTTTGTCATTCCTCATTCCTAATTCCTAACTCCTCACTTGATCGTTTCTTTTACTTAAAATGCACAAAAATGCTTGAAAAATATCAAAAAATTTGCTATAATATTATTGATTATATCCGTATGCTTCAACAGCACCGAAAGGGAGTGACTTTTTTGCCGAAATTTGAAAGCGGTATGGAAAATATGGCGGATATGTTCGTCTTTTGAAACAGGCGACCTTCTGGAAAAAGTTGGACGAGATCCTTATGCGCACCGAGCAGGAAGACTCTATCTCCTCCGATGATATCAACGAGATATTCCGTACCATGCACACTATTAAAGGCTCTGCCGCCATGATGAGTATGCACAATATGTCTACCCTTGCCCACTCAGTTGAGGATCTCTTCTACATTATCCGTGAAGACCCTACTGTGAAATATGACAAGCCTGCTCTCTATGAGCTTCTTTTTCTCGGCTTCTGATAATCTTAAATCTGAGCTTGAGATTCACTCTATGACGACGCTCCGCTCACCGATTTTTCAGAGCTTGAAAATAAGATACACGCCTTTGCTGCCACCATGAAAGGTCAGCCTGCAGGCGATAGTCCCGATATCTCATCAGCCGATACCGCCACCTATGAGGGGCTTTTCCCCTGATGATGAAAAAGAGGGCGTTCTCACCTATAAGGTCACATATTCCGAAAAGCTGTGCAATGCCTGATATGCGTGCATTGGTGCTTTTGCGTGCCTTAGGTAAAATGTGCGAGGTAATAAAAACTTTCCCTGAGGATCTTGACGCCGACAATGCAGGGACGAGATATCCAAAAAGGACTTTACATAAAGCTTATCACCGATGACCCGAATGGCGTTCTTGACCTTATGAAAAACGCCGTGAACGTTGACAAAGCTGAGCAGGTGAAAAAGCCTGAGCAACCTGCTAACGCAGCCAAAAAACCTCAGCCTGCCCAAAAGTCTGCTCCAGAAAAGTCAGCCCCAAAGCCTGCTCAGCCTGCAAAATGCAGTCCCCAAAAAGCATGGCGAAAAGCATGAGCAGTCCATGATATCCGTCAAGCTCGATAAGCTCAACAGACTTCTTGATCTTGTGGCTGAGATCGTTATAACCGAAGGTTCTGTTATCTCCTCTCCCGACCTGAAAAAGCCGAGATAAACCTTGACCGCTTCAATAAATCCTCCCGTGAGCTGAAAAAAAGCTTACCGATGAGCTTCAGGACGTTGTAATGTCCATACGAATTGGTACCTGTTTCCACAGCATTTCAGAAGATGAACCGTGTTGTCAGGGATATGAACCAAAAAAGCTCAAAAAAGAACGTTACTCTTGTGTTTGAAGGGGCAGGAAACGGAAGTGGATAAATCTATCGTAGATATCCTCAATGACCCCCTTATGCACATTGTGAGAAACGCAGTTGACCACGGCATAGAAGACCCCGAAGTCCGTGCAAAAAGCAGGCAAGACCGAGCCTGCCACAGTTACTCTAAGCGCAGGCTATGACTCCAACGAAGTGGTCATCTCCCCTGCCGTGACAACGGCGCAGGGATGGATACCGCAAAGCTTATGGCGAAAGCTAAGAAAAAACGGTATGCTCACAAAGCCTGAGAATGAATATACCGATAAAGAGATATTCAATTTTGTCGTGCCGCAGGCTTTTCCACCAATGATAAAATAACCGAATATTCAGGCAGAGGCGTGGGAATGGACGTTGTAAAGAAAAACCTTTGAAAAAGTCGGCGGAAAGCTCTATGTTGACCCAAGTTTGGCGAAGGCTCTGTCTTTACTATAAGGATACCACTTTCTCTGTCTATCCTTGACGTTTTAAGCGTTGACGTAGGGGGCGAGAATTTCTCTCTGCCTGTTTCCGCAGTTTCCGAAGCTTTCTCCTGCAAAGCCGAAAGCTTTATCACCGACCCCCGAGGGCAACGAGTTTATAATGCTCCGTGAAAAATGTCTGCCTCTTATCAGAATGAGCGACCATTTTGATATACCAAATGCCGAAAAGGACGTAACAAAGGGGCATAATGCTTGTAAAGACGGCGGCAAGGAAGCCGTCCTCATGGCAGACAGGATAACAGTTGACCAGCAGGTGGTAGTAAAACCGTTCTCACCTCCTTGACGCCTATCCCCTCAAGGAATCAGGCATGGCAGGCTGTTCGGTCCTCGGTGACGGCAGTATAACCATAATACTGGATATGAAAGAATTTCTCGGCAATTATGACTTCCGAAAGGGTGAATAAAGATGTCAGAACAGGATATAAACGAATTTTGTCAGAAGGGCGGAAAAATACTCTCCTTTGTTTCTGATGAAAAATATTACGCCTTTGAGGTAAAAAGATGTCACCGATATAATAGGGCTTCTCCCCGTCACAAGGCTCCCTGAAAACACCAAAGTTCATAAAAGGCGTTATAAATCTCCGAGGAAAGCCGTTCCCGTGATAGATCTCCGCCTGCGCCTTGACTGCCCGAAGGGGAGTATGACAACAGAAGCAGTACCATAGTGATAGAAGTCGGCTCAAATCAGGCTGGCATAATATGCGATAAGGTCTTGGACGTTGAGGATATCCTCCCCCAGCAGACTGCCGTGTCGCCCGTAAAAAACAGCCTTGTAAAATGCTTTATAAACGCAAACAACAAAAACATATCCCTGCTTGACCCTGATATTCTGGTCAGAACAAACAGGTAAAACATAATAACAAGGAGGAAGAGGAATGCTGTCACGTCTTGAGATCTCTCAGTCAGACTTTGACGAGCTTACTGCATTCATAAAAAAGAAAAATACGGTCTTGACCTTGCAAGGAAAAAGTCTATCGTTGAAAACAGGCTGAGCAACTATGTATTGACTGCGGCTTCAACAGCTTTTCAGAATATCTCAGCGCCGTCTACAGCGATGAAACAGGCAGAGAAACTGCCAACCTTATAAACCGCCTTACTACCAACCATACATATTTCATGCGTGAAACGGACCATTTCCAACACTTCATGGAGAAATTTCTCCCCTATGCCGAAAAAAAAACGTCCTCGATCATGATATGCGTATATGGAGTGCAGGCTGCTCATTCGGCAACGAGCCATATAATCTTGCCATGTGTATGGACGATTATTTCGGCTTTTGATCGCCGTTTCTGGGACTTGAAAATACTTGCCACGGATATCTCCCTTAACGCACTGCGTTCTGCCAAAAACGGCATTTATACCAGTATGTCCATAAAGAATATCCCCGAAGATTGGCGTAAAAAAATATTTTCACCCATATTCAAACACAAAGGATCTCTGGCAGGTCAGCGATACAATAAGGCAGAATGTTGAGTTTCGTTACCACAATCTTATGGATGATTTTCACTTTCAAAAAAGAAATTCGACCTTATCGTCTGCCGTAACGTCATGATATATTTTGACGACGATACAAAAAGCCGAGATATGCAGAAAATTCTATGACGCAATGGAGGATGGCGGTATTTCTATATCGGTCACGCAGAATCAGTGCCGAAGTATATGCCTTTTTGTAAAAGTTGCCCCTGCAATATACCGCAAGCTGGGAGGGATAAAAATGACGCCTCTCTTTCTTGTGATAACCGAAAACAAAGCCTTTGCACAGCTTTGCAGAAAGGCCCTTTACAAACGCAGGCTTCAAAGCTCAAAGCTTGCCTCAGCCTGCCTTAGCAACGGCAGAAAAAGCGTCACCGCCCTTTCTCCCGACTATGTTCTTCTCGACGGCGATTGCCAAGACAATATGGACGACTACATCATAAGCCTTGCCCCACGATATTCTGTGCCTATAATCTATCTTACCATTCAGCATAACAATAAATATCCCATGATGCAGGCAGGTCTGCCATAGACGTCGTATATAAACCTGACGGCACTCCGTCTGATAACGAGCGTTTTCAGAAACGCTTTGCCGAAAGCATACAGCGCCTTGAAAAAGCAAGAGCTAATTCTGTTGTGCATATACCTGCCATAAATACCTCCAGAATAATAGCCATAGGCGGTTCAACAGGCTCAACGGAAGCCCTGAAAGCTATCCTTAAAGACCTCCGCCACGACCTGCCCCCCTATAGTGGCAGTCCTGCATATGCCTGCGGGCTATACAAGGATATATGCCGAACAGCTATGCACTGAAACCGGTCAAACGTTGTGGAAGCCAAAAAGCGGTCTGTATCTCAGTCAAGGCATGGTGGTAATAGCGCAGGGCGGTCAGCACCTTAGATTGTTCAGGGATAAGAAAGGCTATTTTGTCACCTCTGAAGCAGGTGTAAAGGTTTCAGGTCACTGTCCGTCAGTTGACGTGCTTTTTGACTCTGTGGCATACAGCGCAAAGCGTAACGCTATAGGCGCGTTATCCTCACCGGCATGGGCTGTGACGGTGCAAAAAGGGTATGCTCAACATGAAGAAAATGGGAGCATATAATATCGGACAGGACGCAGAAAGCTCCATAGTCTATGGTATGCCCAAAGCCGCATATGAAAACGGCTCAGTGTCAAAGCAGTGTCCCCTTGACAAGATAGCACAGGAGATACATTATCGCATCGACAGCGGCTTATGATAAAATATAACAAGGAGGGCTAGCTGTGGAAAACAGCAGATATCTCATTTTCACCTCAGCAGGGCGAAGCTTTTTTCACTGCCCTTTGAGGATATAAAAATAATCATAGCGGCGCAGACCCCAACTCCGTGCCTGATTTTCCCGACTATGTGCCGGGAACAGTGGTGAACTGAGGGCGAGGTAGTGCCTGTCATAGACCTGCGCAGACGTTTCCACTATGAGCAAAAGAGATCTCCGACAGAGATTGCATAATAATCACAATGGGCGAAGAAGTTTCCGTAGGGGCTTTTGTGCGACAGCGTAACAGGCTTCACGGATATTCCCTGAGGGATAAGCTGTGTAAAGCCCCAAACGTCAACGAAGAAGCCTGCGCAGATTTTCTAAAAGGAGAATTTCTTCTGGAGGGCAAAGCCATGCTATGTCCTTGACAGCGAAAAAAGTAATAAAGCTCAGCGACCGTGAAAAAGGTAGCAAATACAGAGCGAAAAGGATAAATAAAAATGAGAGAGATAAACGTTTCAGAAGTAGAAGAACTTGTAAGAGATCTGTGCATAAAAGCCAATCTGTATCTTCCTGAGGATATGGAAAGCTGTATAGAGTGCAACGCCAAAAAAGAGCAGTCCCCGGTGGGAAAGAACGTCTTTGCTGATATCCTTGACAATATGAGGTAGCAAGAGAAGAAACTATCCCTATCTGTCAGGACACAGGCATGGCAGTTATCTTCATGACCATAGGGACAGGACGTGCATTTTTTGTAGGCGGTTCGCTGAATGAAGCCATAAATAAAGGAGGCGTAGCAAGAGGCTATACAGAGGGCAGACTGCGCTGTTCCATAGTATCCGACCCATTGGAAAGAGTAAACACAGGGGGATAATACACCGCCTGTTGTGCATCTTAAAATAGCAGAGGGCGAAAAAGGTAGAAATAATGGTGCACTCCAAAGGGCTTTGGCAGCGAAAATATGTCACAGCTAAAATGATGACCCCGTCAGTTACCGAGGACGAGATAGTGGATTGGGTAGTGTCAGTGTGTGCAAAAGCAGGTTCTAACCCATGTCCGCCAATAGTCATAGGCGTAGAGCATAGGCGGCGACTTTGAGAAGTGCGCATACCTTGCAAAAGAAAGCTCTGTGCAGAAGCGTGTCAAAGAGAAACCCAAAGGAACGTTATGCAAAGCTTGAAGCGAAAATGCTTGAGAAGATAAACCTCCTTGGCATAGGACCACAAGGCTTTGGCGGCACACAGACCTGCCTTGCAGTAAATATAGAAGAAGCACCGACCCATATCGCAGGCCTGCCGGTGTCAGTGAACGTAGGCTGTCATATGACAAGACACGCAAGCGGAGAGATATAAAGGGCATAATGTGGGGACGAACAGTGTTCACCCGCCTTTGTTCGTTTGAATGACTTCACGAAAAAACAAAACTCACTACTTCGATAACGGGACGCCGAGGGCGTCGTCCCCCAACTTCATCGTGCCGCAAAATCGCTTCGCTCGGTGTTGGATATCCCACTCTGGTCAGCTTTGCCAATTCCTCACTCCTCACTCCTCATTTCTCATTCCTCATTCCTCATTTCTCATTCCTCATTTCTCATTCCTCATTTCTCATTTCTCATTCCTCACTCCTCATTCCTCACTCCTCATTCCTCATTTTCTACCTCTTTTTCTCCACAACACCAACACCCCCGATAACATTCGGCACAGCCATAAGTCCATTGAAAATATCCGACACTCCCCACAAGCTCCATGCTCCACATCGTTCCAATGCACCCACAAGCTATCGCCATGATCCTATAGATCATATCATTTCGAGGGAAAAGGTATCTCCAAGCCCTCTCTCAATGAAAAACCACCCTGCCACTGTCGCTAATGCAAAAAAGTATCAGCGAACCTGACATGAAATACTTCCCCGCTCCACCAAGAGCAGCATTGTAAGCCCGCACTGCCATATCCTCCCCCGTGAGGTCAGTGCCGCTTATTATTATCACCACAGCCGTCAGAGTGCATATGACAAAGGTATCTATAAAAACCTCAGCCATTGCCCATGTTCCCTGCAATTCAGGCGACTTTATCTCGCATGAGCTGTGTACTGCCACCGTCGAGCCTAAGCCTGCTTCGTTTGAAAACGCTCCACGCTTTAACCCCTCCACCATGGAAAATATTATCGTCCCTGCCGCCGAGCCTGTTATGCAGGCTGTGGGGCAAAAGGCGTTTTTACTATCATTGCTATCGCTCCTGCGGCTTTTAATGGGTGAAATATTATCACTCCCAAACTGCCGCCTATGAAAAGCACCGCCATTATCGGCACGAGCTTTTTCGCAAAGACAAGCTGCTGAGTTTTTTTCCCACAGCTACTAAAAATACGAAAATAAGCACCACAAGTGCAAATATATATGAGGGTATCCCAAACCCCTCTCGGGCAGCCGCAGCCGCCGAACCCGTCTGCACCATGTTGCCCATTCCAAGGGACGCACCCACCGTAAAAACTGCAAACAAAACAGCCGTGAGCTTCGTTCTGCCTATCTTTTCGAGATAAGACGCCGCACCGCAAAGCTTTCCGTCAGAGCATCTCACTCCCCAGATAGTTTTCGCAGTAAGCAAGCCCCATTCCGAAAAAATGCAGACACCCACATCCAGAATACCGAGCCTGCGCCCCCTATCCTGATACATTCCCCCACGCCCACCACCGAGCCTGTTCCTACAGTTGCCGCAAGCGCCGTGGAAAATGTCTGAAACTGCGAGAATCGCTTTCGGAGCTTTCTTTTTTAAACAGCGTAAAAACCGTTTTTCTTCTTCATTATTTTTAAAATGTGTATCTGTGGAAATCAAGCTTTATGCTCAGATATATTCCGCCTCCAAGCAAAAGTACCAAAAAGCGGAACGCCCCACAAAAACAATTTATCTTGTTTATTATAGCCGTAAGTTCCATAGCTTTCCCCGAAAACACTTTTTTTCGTGCAAATAATTGCCTTATAAATGATATGATATAAAAGGGAGATTAATTCTTGAAAACTGAGATAACCATACATACAAATACGCAAAAAAAAACAAACAGCGAGGTGAACGTCCTCAAATGCACAGATATAAGCCCTCAAAAATACCGCTTTTTTATCTTCTGGGCTATCCTTGCGGTAATATTGTTTCTTATCCGCTATGCGGTCAATCTCATAGAAAAACTTATCCCATTTTCAGTGAATTATATCCTTATGCCAATGTGGATAATCGCCGCACTTTTTTGCCTGCTGGTGCTTCCCTTTTATTTCATCAGATCTTATTTCACCGTCAGCTCAACAAGAAGTCACCGCCTTTACAGGGCTTTTTCTTTACCATGCGGCATTTTTATGCCCACCTCGGCAATAAAATCCGTCACAACTATCATAACTCCCCCTGGGCAGTATAACAGGACTTAACTTCGTTGTCTTAAACGCCTTGGGTGCAAGACTTCTTATACCTTTTTATGAGCCGCCGTGACGCCATGGAAATATCCGCCATAGTAAACAGCTCCATACGAAACAGAGAACGCAAAGAAGACTAGATACCAAAGACAGGAAAGGTTTAAATGAGCCGCAGAGAAACTATCAAAGAAAAAAGAAGCTGGCTGAAGAATTTCTTCGCCCACCGCCAGCACCCTATAATGATATTATCTTATACAACTAAATATATGTGGCTTCTTGCTATCCCTCTTGCCAAGTATCTCATAGCCGCAAAATTCAACTTTCAAAGCTGGTTTCAGGCACATTGGGTTGATATCCTCACTATCACATTTATCTTCGGCTACGCTTTCTTGCGTTGGATATTTGTCTACTATGAGCTTGAAGAAGATTGCATCATAGCCCACACAGGCTATTTCGGCATAACACGAACAAAGATCTATTTTGCCGAGATAAGCTCATTGTCACTGTCACAAGGATATATTTCCAGACTTATACATTCCTGTGCCGTATACATAGACACCGATGCAAAATCACTGCAGAATGCAGATATAATGCTCACCCTTACAAAAAAAAAAACGAGCCTTTGAGCTTTATCATTTTGCCACTGCCAAATGCAAAAACAAACCTAAATATGTCTACAACTCAAAGAAAAGCCTGCTCGTTATATTCTCTTATCTTTTCATCAACTCTGTCAGGCATGATAATCGTGCTGTCGGTACTTTACGAAGCATATAGGATAGTAGGACGAGAGGCGGAGGAACAAATACCCGCAGAGTGAATACGGAGATAGCAAAAGTTCCGGTGCTTTCAGAAGTGCCTGAATATATCCTTATCGCAGGCGGTGTGCTGGCAGGAGGCTGGCTCATATCATTTCTGTCTAATCTTATGCGCCACTGGAATTTTTCCTGCACACGCTGTGCCGACCTTTTTCATAATCAGAAGCGGGATAGGCACAAGACGCAGACACGTCCTCTATAGAGATAGAGTAAAATATATCGACCTAAAACAATCATTGCTTATGAAGATATGCAAAATAACCTCTGTGTCTGCCCACTGTACAGGATACGGAAAAAGGCGGCTTGAAATATCAGCACTTATACCGATAACGACAAACAGACAGGTTGACCGCTCCCTGAAGATGCTCATGCCGAAAATACCGCCGGTGAAAAAGCGACATCTCCACAGGAAAAGCCGACCTTGGCAGATTTATAACGATACCGCTCATATGCACGTTTATACCCATCATATCAGGAAGAGGAGCGCTTTACTTTTTCCTAACTGGAAAAAGAGAAATAACCATACTTGTTATACTAACTACCATACCATTGCTGTGGCTCGTGATAGTCAAGGCGGCGGCAGCGTTCACAACATCAATAGGCTTTGAAAACGGGTATTGTACATTGTCATATTGTAAATGGTATAGCTTTCATAAATCAATAGCCGCACTTGACAGAGTGTCAATGGTAACGGTCATGCAAAAATCCGTTTCAGAAGATAAAGCCATACTTGTGCCGTGAGAGTTTATACCAATTCGGAGAGTACAGACTATCATACTGTAAAGGGACTTAATTATGACAAGGTCATAAAATTGTTGAACAGGAATGGGTATGCGGTGTGAAAAATGAGGAATGAGGAGTGAGGAATGAGGAATTAGCATAGCAGACCAAAGTTACCCCCTCAGCACCTACACAGTTTGATAAACAAATATCATCAGGGACGACCACCTCGTCCCCGATTTTTTATTCAAAAAATTTTTTTTCACTGCAACATTTCAGTGAAAAATATACACTTATATTATGACGGACGACAGGGGGATCAGATTGGACAAAAAAAGGGAAGAAAAAAAGCTCGCCAGAACTTGCGGTGAACGGCGATACGGACGCCTTTTCTAAGCTCTATGGAGAGATATATAAGGAGCTTTATTATTACGCCCTCGCTAACCTGCAAAATGCCGAGGACGCCGCCGATGCAGTGCAGGACGCTGTGCTGGACGGCTATATGAGCATCTCCTCGCTGCGGAAAAGCGAAGCTTTCGATAGCTGGATGTTCAAAATTCTGGTCGCCAAGATCAAACAAAAACAAAAGGAATACGCCCAAAGACGCTCTAACCTCGATTATATTAATGAAAGCGACGCAATAATCAAGGACGAAAACGGATTCGAGCGGTGCGAGATCTTAGAAGAGTTTGCTGATCTCAGTGAAGCGGAAAGACTCTGTATATCACTTCACTGTATAGCAGGCTACAAAGGCAGGGAGATAATGGAGATAACAGGTATTAAAGATACGACAGTCCGTTCCCATATATCCAGAGGTAAAAAGCAAAAAATACGCAGTAAGCTGTTTGGAAAGGAGGGTGACATGATGAGAAATTTAAGAAAACGCAGAAAGCTTATCAGACAAATGGAACAGGCAAACAAAATTCCTGATAAGCTCATGCCCCAGGAAATAAAAAGATATGCTGGACGTAGCAGGCGTCAGACCCGTTATCGAAAATACTCCAAATAGTGCAGAGATAAAAATAAACAGCGGCAGAATCAACGCCCTGAGATGTCTGGCTGTGGTGGCGGCTTTCGTCCTTGTGGTAGGCGGATTTGCTGTGCTTAGGTTCAGCAATACCCAGTTCGTCAAAAAAAAATACCCCAATTCCGCTTTTCACAGTCCGCTGACGCCTCAGGTCTTGACGGCCTCCGTGGAACGACCTATAAGGGTCTTTTTACAACTATATAAATAGCAACAGCAAAAAAACATAGAGGACTTTATAGTTGACAATAGCTATATATTCAAAAAAAATATCGACACTTTGACTGTTGATGACGATGACTATGTGGCTTTGTATAAGCAGGCACTTAGAGATCACCAGCTCACCCCTAACCCCGCTGATATACAGCTCACTCGCTCAGGCGTGGATATCACCCCACAACCAGCATAGATGAGCTGGAAACAAACATAACCTACGGAAATGCCCATTTCATTACTGACAATGGCGGTATCGACGTTTATATTACCCAAAACGGAAATATCACAAAGTCAGAACAGGATATCTTTGCGGAAACCTTCCTTAAAAAAGGTCTTGTCGACATTGCCGAATACGAACAATACGGCTGTAAGTTCGCTCAAGCGTTGTTGCAATGTATTTGGATAATAACGAGCTTTTACGCTTTCTTCGACTTTATCTTACCCGTGAAGGCAGGAAAGAAAAACCTCGATATCGAATACTGCGGAATGTGCGTGTTTGACGTGAGCGACCCTGAGAATATCAAGCTCATAAGCGAGTTTGAACAGCCCGGCGTGCTGGAGGGCATAAGAAAAAGTTGACGGAAAGTTTTTCATCGTGTCACGCTACACCCGAGCAGCTTCACTGCTATTAGATGACCAAAAGCCCGAGGATATCACACCCGTGCGATACATCAATGGTGAAAAACAGCTTTTTGAAGAAAGTGAAATGTATATCACAGCCAGAGATAATACACCGTCCATGATCTTGCTTTCGTCCTTTGACGGAAAAAATCAAGAGCTCATACATGGCTTCAAAGCTTATCGCCTGCGGTGAAAGCAGCATCTTAATGGGAACAGACAACATTTATATTTTAAGAGCATATGGCTTTGAAAAAAACAGACGATGATTACAGCACAGTGCCAACAAGAGCGCTTATTACAAGAATAAACTACGGTGGCGGCGACATGGAGCTTAACAAAAACCCAGACCGTCACAGGCGCAGACGCCGAGCATATAAGCCACGCCATATCAGGAAATGAGTATAACGGCAGATTGTCGCTGTTCTCAAACGACTCTGCAAACATTTACGATATCAGCACACACAATACCTATTATAGCGGCATTAATATCTGCACGCTGTGGCTTTTTGACAATGACCTTGGCGTCCCTGAAAAAGGCCCCTCACATACGAGGACACTGATTTCGAGAGTGCAAGATATAACACGTTCTATCATTCTATGCTGTATGTTTACAGAGATTATTCTTCCGCTTTACAACAATGATGACACTTATCAGGCAGCGAACAATATCCAGCTTGATGAAGTATATGATTTCTCAGACCCTAACAAGATAACTCAGGTGACCCCTGATGATAAAATGATAGCAGTGTCAACGGCAAACAACTTCTTCCATTATGGTACGAACTATAACGATGATATCGCCGTGCGCACCGACAGCACGTCATTCGACTCTTTCAGCGTAAAAAATACTCGACAAGAGCAAACCAGAAAAGCAAGAAACCCTTTTATACGGCTCAAGCGGCAAGGGCATAGCGAATGCTAACGGCACAGTGGATCAGGTGCAGGTCTATGACACAGAGGTAGTAAAGAAATTCAACTTCTTCAAGACTATTACAGGAATACAAATATCACGAGAAAGAAATGGGAACAACAGTTGACGGAAAGGATATGACCCAAAGATCCGCCAGCACTGTTTTTTCAAATTCAATAATAACAGACAACGAAAACGGATATATAGCCATACCATTCTATGACATAACCACAGTAGGCAAGACCGATGACGGCGACAATTGGGAATATACCTATTATGAAAAAACTATTGAAAAAATTCTGGTAATGAAATATAACATAGAAACCAAAAAACTTTCAGCGAGTATGGAACTATAAAGCTTGACGAATATACAGATTATTTTGACGATTATTTCGATCAGGCTAGCGAAGACGAGATCACGGCTATGGTCAACGACAATGACCAGAGAGATCGTTACCGCAGTGCATTCGTTCAGGACGGATATATTTATATCTTCTCCGACAGACAGATACGCTCATACAGCTATGCCGATCTCTCAAAAACCCACTGAAAGTGTAGACATAGTTAAATAGCATTACACCAAAACTTCCCCTTTAGCACCCGACGGATAAATTTCTGTCGGGCGTTTTTTGCTAAAAACGTTTTCGTTATTGCACACAAATAAAAACCACCGCAAATTGTATAGTATGTACAATAAATGTACACAGTAATATAACCAATTGAAACTCTGTTTGTGCTAAAATAATATGGTTTTAGGAATAAATATAAGACATAAATAGGAGAAAGAATTATGAAAGACCTAACGAAAGGAAATATCACAAAGCTGATATTGATGTTTTTCCCTGCCCCTTCTGCTTGGCAACATTTTTTCAGCTTTTTATAATCTTGCCGACACCCGTATCGTGGGTCAGACCTTAGGCAAAACGCCATAGCCGCCCTTGGCGCAACTTCATCAGTGAACACCGTCATAATAGGCTTTCTGAACGGTCTTACAAACGGCTTTGGCCCCTTGTGACAGCACGCTTTTTCGGCGCAAAGGAGTTTGACCGCCTGAAAAAGTCCGTCGCCCACGCCCTTACCTGGACCCTAGGTATCGCAACGGCAATAGCCCCTCACCGCCCTCAGCCTTGCCTTTTTATCGACCCACTGCTGAGAGCGTTGAACACGCCTGACAACATCTTTAAGCAGGCAAAAACCTACATAGTCATAATCCTTTGCAGGAATGATAATATCAATGTTCTATAACATCTGCGCAGGTATCCTCCGTGCAGTGGGTGATACAGTTTCCCCGCTTATCTTCCTTATAATCTCAACTATCGCTAATATCGGGCTTGACCTTCTCTTTATCCTTGGCTTTAAAATGGGTGTTGAGGGTGCGGCATATGCCACCCTTATCGCACAGGGTATCTCAGTTGTGCTTTTGTGTAATATACATCATTAAAAAACACAAATTTCTTATCCCATCAAAAAGCGACTTCCGCTTTAACTTCAAGCTCGCAGGAGATATGTATGCAACAGGAGTTTCAATGGGACTTATGATATCTCTCGTTGGTATCGGCACTGTTATAATGCAGGGCGCAATAAAATATATTCGGCACTGACATAATAGTCGCCCACACCACCGCAAGAAAAAATATCTGAGATCTATATGCTCCCTATATCAGTTTTTTCGGTGCAGCTTCAGCAACCTTTTCAAGCCAGAACTACGGTGCAGGCAGGATAGACAGAGTAAAAAGAGGGCGTGAAAAAAGCGACCCTCATAACATGGGGCTGGTCTGTTATCGTAATAGCCGCAACATGGCTTTTCACACCATTTTTTTCGCACACCTTATCACAGGTATCAGCGACCCTGAGATAGTGGGGTACAGTGGGAAAAATACATGAAAATAAACACAGCATTTTACTTTATCCTCGGCATAGTAATAGTTTTCAGAAACGCACTTCAGGGCGTAGGAGATAAGATAACACCTATAGCTTCAAGCATAATAGAGCTTTTTTTAAAGCAAGTTCGCAGTGGCAATGATACTCGCCCCACGCATGGGATATTTTCGGCATCATGATAAGCGAACCCCTTTGTGTGGGCAGGCATGGCAGTGATGCTCGGTATAGGCTTTGCCACAAATAAGACATTCCGTAAAGAGAATATCCCCAATACGGCAGAGCAAATGTAAATAGTTTGTTAACTCACATAAAACAGATAGCTCCCTATGTAGAAAAAAGTAAGCCACTATTGATTTTATCAAAGAAACGTGTTATAATTAGTAAAAACATACAATCCACAAAAGTGTGGCTAACATACCATAGACGTGAAAGGGGGAAATGCCTGCAAACGGCAGGCATGACAGAAAAAAAATGCTTTCAAAAAATATTGTCAAAAGAGGAATGTGCAAAGTGCAGGATATGCTGTTGCTTTTGACAGCTATGATATATGGGAAACACCATATATCTCACAAACGCTTGCAAGCAAGATATTGCAGGAATATACCCCTAAGCAGGAATTTATAAAGAAGGAAAACCATTTCTTGTTCAAAATGGATAAGGAACAAAAATGCAGACCTGTATTATTGCCCGATGCTGGATAACGAGAAAGGGCTGTATATTAGGCGACGACAAACCGTTCGACTGCAGGATATGGCCGCTGAGAGTAATGGCACTGAATGAAACTAAAGTAATAACATTGTCGCCGGTCTGTCCTACTATGAATGAAAAGTCCATAAAGGAGCTGACGAAAACGGCTAACGAGCTGGCAGATCAGATATTTGAATATGCAGACGAAAAATCCGGAAGCCGTGAAACCGTATCTTGACGGCTATCCAATATTGGTGGTAGAGGGCAAGAAATATAAAAGATACACTTGTATGATAAAAAAAGGGGCAGCAAATTTGCTGCCCTTTATTCTGCCTAAAAACATATCCGGTACGGTGTTTCTATTGTGTAGGCTGGCGCCCCCGACAGCCCGACCTGCTTGATGCTCAACCATTCGGTATATGCACAATATTTTCCAACATGGCACGTCTACACAAATTCGTGATAAAACCAAACCTTATCGCTCTCAGAACGGGACATCGTATTTTTGCAAAACAAGAAATTGCGCCGCTCCCCCTACAGTGAGTTTGTGCAGTTATCATGAATTGCAAGCAGCTTACCTCAAAAACAAATAATAAATAAGCCCGTAAAGCACACTAGCCAAAGTGCCGTAAAGAATAACAGGTCCGCTGATAATGAAGATCTTCGCCCCAAGCCCAAGACATATATCCCTCCGTCTTGAACTCAAAGAGCAGGCCGCCACAGAGTTCGCAAAACCTGTTATGGGTACAAGCGTACCTGCACCTGCGTGCTTCGCTATGCGGTCATACCAGCCAAGACCCGTGAGAAGAGCTGATAAAAATATCAAAGTTATTGATACCGACATTGAGGCGTTATCCTTGGATAAACCTAAATATAAATACATATCCATAAGCGATTGCCCAATAACGCATATAAGTCCGCCAAATAAAACGCGCTTCGGTATGGTCACCCACCACTTTGTCCCCTTTGACGCCTCTTTGTACATCTCGCTGTATTGTGCCTTGCTTAAATTTATATCCATTTTGTTCTCACGCTCCTTTTTTGTTTCTGACTGCCAGTATTGTGCCACATAAAAGCTTAGGTTATTCATATTTTAAGTGCACGATTTTCGCATGATTTTTTCAATATGTTGCTGTAAGGTTAATATTTTTATATAGTTTCAACAAGTTTTTTGTATAATGTAAACGATTTATCATAGGGAAATTTGTTAAAATAGTATCTTGAAAAAATGCGAAAATTTTGTATCATATTCATTAGAGATATTCTATCTTAGGGGCAGTGTAACTTTGCCATTATTTTTCAGGAGGTTATTATAATGAAAGCTAAAAAATTCTTGCTGCTGTCACAGCTCTTTCTCTGACAACAGTAGTATTCGCATCATGCGGCGAGTCAGCTGATTCTTCAAGCTCTACTGCTGCCGTAACAACAACTACAGCCGTTACTACAACTACAGCCGCTGCCGAGTCTGCTGCTGATTCAGCTGCAACAGACAGTTCTGCTGACGCTACAAAAGGCAGTGACTCTGATTACACACCTGTAAAGACATTCAAGGGCTATGACGCATTCCTTATGTTCGGTGACGGAGAGTGGCTCTGGGGCAACTGAAGGTCAGGGCGAACCTGAAGCTACTAAAAGCATTCGGCGTTGACGCCGACATAACAGGCGACGGTGAGTACACAAAGTTTCTATCACAAACGCTTCTATAGCTTATGACGATCCAGACGAGGGCATCAACCCACAGATCGCTTTGACGGCGACTATGCTGTTGGCGCTCAGGGTTGCGTAGTAATGTGCGTTGATATCATCGGTCTTCTTAACGGCGAAAAACCAAGGGCACAGGCGATCCTAAGACTGATAAGGAAACTCCAGGTAAGTACAACGCTGACGATCTCAAAAAAAGGTAGAGCTTAAGTCTATCAAGGCTGACGGTCAGGAAGTTGCATTTTCGATAAAGCTAAGATCAAGTATGGCAACATCGAGGACAACAAAGCAATACGTAACTGAACGGAAGTTTGA
>VOFK01000907.1_pt1 | contig 22051 bp, 40 predicted proteins | sample 5384121 | NCBI WGS metagenome assembly VOFK01 (sample SAMN12384730, study PRJNA508395) | human gut metagenome | isolation source: healthy gut J | host: Homo sapiens | reverse complement strand
TCATTGTACTTCGTTCGGTTACGTATTGCTCCATCGCCGCGGCCTCGGCTGATGGGCGCGAGCGATGCGCGCATACCGCCGTCGACTTTGGGCGGAGCCGGCTATATCGGACCAAGCAAAGACAGCGGCGACCTGACGCATCCGGATCGGACCCGTGGCGCCAACGATCGCTGGTTCGGCTATGCGAACAACTGGGACCTCTGGAATATCTACAATGACTACAGCCACCGACTTGGCTACGCCTTCGCGATGGTATTCGGGGAGTGCGATTGGTCCGACAGCTCTATGACCACATCGTTTTTCCGTCCGTTCTACTACTGCACTCCTACTGCGCGACCAATCCACGGAGGATATTGGCTCGGCGCGATGACGGCGACGACAACAAGGGCACCTGCTATATCGACGGGCGTGCCGGTCGGCAACTTCGTCGGCAACCTCATCAACGACGGCTCCGAGGGGCGAGGACCGCCATGTGAATGCCTACGGATGGCTCTACCACGGGTTCTATGAGGGTCCCGGATGGTCGACATTCCTGAGACGCAGGCAGGCAAAGACCGGCCACAACGTCTATGCGCATATCGATATCTTCAATTGCTGGAAGAACAACGTCAGGCCCTCATCGGCCATCGTCTCCTCGCAGAATGCCCCGAAGGATAGGGACATGTCCGTCCAGACCGATAAGATATATATCGAAAACGACCTGTCGCTCATGGGCGGCATCTTCAAGATCATCCCCGTCACGGCGCCGAACCTGAGAGTCGACCTCGTCCAGGGATATTATGAGAACAACGTCCCCGTCGCCCGCTACGAGAACGGTCGGGCGACCTGCCTCATGACTATGACGGGGTCAATCAAGAACTGGATGTTCTGGCCGAATAAATCCGATGGCCTGGGATGCTTCACCTTCTGCATCGCGAACATGATCGGCCCCGGTCTCGATCGAGGCTTGGATAACTATGGCCACACCTCTCCCACCATGGAGCAGGGTTACGCAAAAATCTGGCGTAACTTTGAATCGACCAACCTCACAAATTCTGGTGGGTCCACCATGAGCCCGCGGTCACAGAACAGAGACGGACCACAAATGCTGGTTCATCACCTCCGATGCGGACGGGCAGGCTCGACACACGGGGGTTACCAAGGACGACAGCAGCACCTGCGTCGCCGTGTCCAATCCGGCGTGCCCGGGACTCTGGAGCAGCCAGATTAAAATGCCCAATGGGATCTCCGGGGAGGTCGTCTGCCACGGCGACGTCAGGCTATCCAAAGACGAGGGCCCGGGTCGGCGACAGCCTGAAAATTCTGGGGTGGCACAACAAGTTCAAGGACGAATCGAAGTGCATCAAGCCGGCGGGATGGGTCCTGGGAGTCAAAAACGAGAGCGAACTTCCGTCTACCCGATTTTCCGTCTGTACATGACGGACTCGGAGGCGGCGGTCGCAAGCGATGACGCCGCGATCATGGCATCCTGCCGAGTCGCGACATGGGGGGGAGGCCAACAGACTGAGGCCTACTCGCACCGCCATATCGGTTTGGCCCCATGGGGGACATTCCATCTTCAGTCTCGAGATGCGTCTTCAGGATTCGAAATACAAGGGATCGATTCACTATGCGGCACAGCGCTTCACCGGCGGCGAATGGGATGCGGGCGCCGACGGGGTCAAGGTGTGCTCGAATGGGGGACTATGATACCGAGATAATCAGCCGCGTTAAGGTGGTGGCTGACCGGGGACATCGCAGATGAGTACGACCTCGTGGTCAGGACCAAGCTGCTCGGCGGCACCTGCGCGTGGAGCGACCCGGTATACGTCCACACCTCAAAAGACGAGCCTTTGACGCTCGAGACGGCACCGGCATGCGGTCCCGAGCCGGACGGAGCCTCCGATACCAAGATCTCGGGCATGAACGTCCACCTTATCCGCAAGCCGACGGGCGCGGGGTGGTGCGGGAGTTCAGCGCCGAGGAGAACGTCGAGGTGACCGAGGAGTTCGGTTCCGGTGCCTATACGCAGCCGCCATGTTGGCTTTCTTCGCCTTCCTTCCAGGAACACCGATCGCATATGGACGGACCGCTATCGCGGCACCGTCATATCCAAGCCCTGCCTCATCGAGTCGGCAAGCGTCGAGTACTATGCGGACGGCATCGATGACGGCCATCATATGTCGATAAAATGTCCATCCCGGCGATCGATACGCGCGCCCATCGTGGCCGCGCTGGAGGCTGCCGGGAAAAACCCTGCAACCTCTATGCACACTACGGCGGCGAGGACGCGGCCACCGGATTCACGGGCTGGTTCAAGGACGCCGCCCTGCGCGATCCAGCCGGCTCCCTCGAGATTCCCAGGAAGGGCGCACTGAAGCTATACGGGCGCAACCGCTGCACGCTGCGCATCAGTACGCGGAAGGCTCGCTTGAGCCGACGCCGGGACCGTCTGCAGAAAGCCGAGCGATAGCGCAGAATGCGTTGACGGTGCGCTCGGGCTGCCCGATTTCACCGCTCTTGCCGAGAGGCACAGGCTCGATAAGATCGACCTGCCGGCAATCGGAGATAATGGCGGCGTGGGCCATACCGCCTTTTACCGCGGCGAGTCCGTGACGCTAGCCGGCTGAGGACGTCTTCGCCAAGCGCGAGACGGAAACTTGGCGACGCCTCGTCTTCAAGGGCTACACATGCCCGATAGGGCGGGGGGACGCCTCTCGACAATCAAGATGGAACGCGACACGTACCGTCTACGCCCTGTGGGCGTATGCGGAGTCGGACGGCGTCGCCACGACAAAGAACTAACGACGGCTCGGGACGGAGGTGCGGCCTCCTTCCCGAGCCCGCCCGCATGTCCCTGACGGGAGGTGTGCGTAGATGAGGTTCGACAAGCACGATGAGGGGAAGAGCGAAGACTCATCCTTAGGGGATACCCCCATTACGAGACGAGGACTGTTCGCGGCCCTCGGCGGTCGCGGCAGGACTCGGCCTGCTCGGTGCCGACACGGCGCTCGGGTGGGACTATTGGGGACAGAATGCCGCGATCGGGCAGGGCGCCTGGGACGCCCAATATGGGATGCGCAACGGCAAGATCAACTGCTGCAGGGGCAGGTCGAACCCCATAAACCAATGCATGGGCTGGGCAAACGGATGGACAGAGTGGTACGCCTTCCGCTACGCCTACGTCCAGATCCTTCGTTACGCCCCCCTGAACCTCCGGGTTGAATGCGACTACGAGAACGAGCTGTGGTTCCACCTCTCCTTCTACCCGTTGACCGCCTGCGGGGACGACAACTACAACCCCAGGGGCCACCGCCTATGGTTCGCGTGGGACTATGACAACCTCGGAGCAATCAAGGAGGACGAGCAGGAGAACAATATCGTCACCTTCGATGGCAACCTTACCAACGAGGAGCTTGGGGTCGGCACCGGCCGACACGATACCGGATGGAAGCACTACCAGTACCATGACACGGGAAAGTGGTACAGGGCGGACATCGAGAGACGTGACCCATAGGTGGGCCGCGGACCTGAACATTTTCAACATCTATGTCGAGGGCGTCTCCCATGACGAGAACGTCGACGCCCCTGCACTCCCAGACGGGATGGATATCATCCACCGTGGAGCATACCTACCTCACGACGGAGGATATCCAGGGCATCGTGTGCCGCATCCACGCCGCGGACGACGACACGCTCAACTGGGACGTGCGTGACGCCTCGATTACCGATGCGACGGACATCTATCAGCAGGCATATGGCGGTAATTTCAACCAGCTGTTCCTCACCGAATTCACCAAGGTCCGCGATGACACCTATCAATCCGACTGGGGACCCGTCCCGGGCTTTCTCACGACGATGCGCCCGCGCATGTGGCCGATGGGTCCCGAGCCGTGAATGCCTCATGGGGGGCGGGCCATGGGACGGAAAGGAATTCAGCCATACCAACTGCACCCAGCCCTTTCAAATTAACAGCGCGGGCATCCAATCGAGGGCCAGCGCATGGTGGGTAACGAAGAGGTTTTCCGAGGGGGTGCCCTGTACGGCGACGGCGCGATGGCCATCATAAGCGATGCCTCGGGCCTATGCGTGAATAGGCCGAATGCAACCGTCGCGAAGCCTTCGAAGCTAAACCTCTTCCATAGCGGCTACAAGGATGGGGTGGCGGGCGACCGCGCTTCGGCATGGGTCGTGAAGGAGGTGCAGTTCACAGGCTCGCTCACGCTGAACGACGGCAAGCCCGAGCTGACTCGCGTGGAAGCCCGTGGCCTGCTCGGACCCGCTTCTCACATGTAGCCCGTGCAGGAACTGGTCGGATGTCAAAAGCAACGGGGGCAATGCCCCGACCCACTTCTCCTATCGCTGGTACCAATCGGAAACCGACGAGGTGCCCGACGGCTGCTCAGGCGCCTCCATTATCGGAACATGCCACCTGTCGAACTTCGGCGACATGTCCGAATGCGCCGCATACCGCCATGTCGGCATGAATATGTCCGAGCTGATGTGCATAGGGCGCTCGCTTCGCCTCGAGGGCTCGCCATGGCAAGGATCGATCCGCTATAGCATGCTCGCCAAGGGCGGCGGGTGGAGCGATGCCGCAGCCGACGGGGAGCCAGTGGGCGAGGGAGGGAGGTCCCTGCGCTGGAGCGCCATCAAGGTCTGGCTCACCGGTGACGTCTCGCTGCATTTCGACCTCGAGGTAAGGGCGTTCAACTCGAACGTCGGCTGGACGGCGGGCTACGTTTCGGGAACGGAACTCGATGCGCCGACAGTTGATGTGGTAGGCGACCTCACCGCATCGAATGACCTGAGGTGCGTCCAAGTCGATTTGATCCCAAAACCGGAAGGAGCCGTGGTATTGCGGGATTTCTCGCGTGACGGTGGGACTCTAAACATCACGGAAGACGAATTCGCCGATATGCAGGACCGCTATCTCTCCTGTGTCGTCATGCAGGCATTTCCGACTGAACTGCGCAAGGGGCCAACCATGACTCACCGCTCGTTCACCGGTTCCATGGATTCGTAAGCGCCGGGCCCATCCATATCGCAGGGGTTAAAAGGTCGTCTATCACGCCGACGGAGTGGATGACGAATCGGTCGTCTTCACGGAAACGGCCAAACCCGGCCACCACTCGGCCAGCGCGGGAGGCCACCGCGGCCGCGCTGAAAACCCGATGCAACCTGAATGACCATTTCGGCGAGGAGCAGAGCACGGGCTTTACGGGCTGGTTTTCCGATACGGGGCTCACGAGGCCCTATGGGGGATCGGAGCTCAAGGCAGGCGAGAACTCCACCTTTACGGCCGCAATCGCTGCACGGTCAGGATCGAATATGCGGAAGGCTCGCTTCATCCCGAGGAGGGGGCGTATACCGCACTGCCGCGAGCGACAGCGCCCCGGAGGTGGCTGGTGCCCTAGAACTCCCCCGATTACGGCAAGGGACGTGAGTCCCATTCCCTTGGGGGATCGCGCTGCCGGCAATCGGTGACGATGGGCGCGCCAATAAGGCCGTCTACTGGGGCGAGCGCGTCGCCCCGGCAAAACCCGAAGACGTCTACCGGAAGACATCCGACGGCACCGGCGCCGGTATGTCCCGATGTGCTGGCTGACTTCAGCGAGCCAGCAGGGCGAATCGACCAGCTCGATTACGGCTAAGCGCGATACCGTCCTGTACATCAAGTGGTCTTTGGCTCAAGCCGACGGCGTCGTCAGCTCGAAATAGGGGCACCAGCCAATGTGGGCACGAAAGGATTCAAAGGGCACCGGCTTTGATGGCTGATTCTGCGGGCAGTGGCCCGCGGGGAACGGGGGGAGCGTCGCGTTCGGCTCCCCCCGGTTTTTCGATCAATAAGTGAAGTAGCCCGGCCGCTTGTCGTGGCTGGGCGTCTTTTTTTCTCTCAGCCTTCTTCCCCTCGAGCTTGGCGAGCCCGTCCCTCAATGTCGCTGTGCTAGGCGTATTCTCTGGGATCTTATGCTTTAGGGGATAAACTTCACGCAGATGTTCCAGTTGGGCGGCGTAGCGTGCGTTGATGAAGGGCGGGACGCCATCCGTCTCCCTGAACTCGTTACGGTCTGCCGCGATCTGGTCGATGAGGTCGCTCGGGTAGGTTTTCGTGGCGCTCAACTCCGTGACCTCGATTTCGGGCCCCTCGTAGGAATCCCATGCATCGATGCGCTCGATATGGTAGAGACGGTCTGATTTGGAAAGGGGAGACGGCCATCCATTCCTTCGGGCGTCGTCCGAGCGCCACTCGCTCATGCCGCAGGCAAGGAGGATGCGATCGGAATCGCCGTTCGCGTCGAGGTCATAGCCGAGGTCCGGGAAGTTAACTAAATGGTTGAAGAACAGGCTCCAGTCGGCGCACGACTTGATGGCGGCGACTAATTCGGTCAGCTCAAACCTGGAGATTGAGAGATCCAGCTTTGAGGAGGGGGGCCTCGTCCCTTCTGGACCAATAGTAATCGTGCTTTTCGCTGGCTCTGTCCAGGTTCATTCTAATTCTCTCGGCATCCAAGTCGGTGAGGGAGATAGTAGTCTTACCCAAATGCGCTCTCGGCACCTTCTTGCCATCGAAGTCGGCATACAGGTCGACGGTTATCCTGTCTGACTTGCGGATCTCGTCTATGAACTCGGCGACGTTCACGAAAGGCAGGACGGTGAACGTATCTGCGTTGCCCCCATTTTTCATGCGAGACTCCTTGCAAAGGCTGACAACGGCGTCTCGATATGAGAGCAACTCCCGCCGCCAGCAAGGTGTAGCAGCCTTGCGGATCTGCTCGACGACTTGCTTGGGCATCTTGCGCGGGTCGGCGAGCAGGAATGGGTCGCTGTAGGCGAAGCTCTTGCCGAGCGCGAGCTCTTTATACCCGGTGGCAGTAAATAAGGACTCAAATGCCGCCCTTGGCCAGTTGTCGGGACCTCCGAACATGGCGTTCAGGCGCTTCGAGCAGTCGATGAGACCGAAAGTTAAGTATGTCTCGTCAAGCGTAATTTGCCCGAAGTGCACCTCCCGACCCGCTCCATGCGGCAGGCTATCTCCTCGACCGCCGCCCGTTTGCGGTCTTGCGGCCAGTCGGCGGGGGGAGAGCCAGGGTTCCGCCCACGATTTCCTCGGGCGTATGGAAGGGCGCGAAAACGGCCCTCGAATCGGATTTCGAAGTGCTGGGGACGAAGGGCGTCGTAAAATTAGACATGATACCGGGGCCATCCATGAGGCCGGCATCCATCGGGTCGGCACAAAGGCGGTCGCTTATGAGCACGCCATCCTTTTTCGCGGTGTATCTGAACAGACCGCGATGTTCAATGAAAATCGAGAATATCTCGTATCCATCAACATCTCCACTCCATACCTTCTCATACATGCATATGTCCCTTCTGTCGCTAATGCCCGAACTTGGGTCCGTAGCCGTTTACCCTCGGGCCTTGCTGGCGACGAAGGCCTTCCGCCGCCACTCCCATCCCATGTCCAACCGATTTTTCCGGAACGACTGCGATAGAGCGAAGCTGCATGCTATTAAGTACGCGTGCGTTGGCGTATGCGGCCATGTTGTAGGCGTTTTCCTGCGCGCACCATCTCCCGCTCGATCGCGGTAGCAACGAGCGCCCTGTCCGAATACGGGTCGAAGGCGGCAGCACAGGAGACGAGCCTGGATAGCGAAGATGGCCCATCGATAAAGGTCAGGGGGACCGAATATCGCTCCCTGCACCACCTTGCGGCGACGGCGCGCGTAAGGCCTCTCGCGCCACCCTCGCCCTCTGCGGCAGTAAATGAATTCAGGGAACGGAACCCGTTCTCGCGCATAATGTCGTTGAGATCGTCGGTCTCGATATAGCCGTCCTGCCCGGCGACGGGGTCATATGTCGTAGGCGTCCTGCAATACCTGCCGGCCCCGTTGCCGATGGGCCAAGCCATCGCGAAATCGGTCGTCGTCCCATTCATTGCCTGGAATCCGAGGCCGTGGACTGTGAAGCTACCGCACCATGTGAGGCCGTAGCGGGCGCCATCGTCTGCACCGGGCCTTACCGACGGGCCGTCATCCATGTCCCTCAGCCAATTCCGGAAGCATGCTAAGGTCAGGCTCCTCGGCCATATCTCTCTCCGTCCGATCTTTCTATGTTCCAATCATCGTTTCGGAGGCAGTGGGGCGGGCGGCTATGAACAAGTGTTCCAAGACGAGTGGCACCTCATGGCACCAAGTGGGGAGCGGCGGCATTTGCGGGATTTTATGCTTGAAGAGTCTGTTTTCAACGGAAGGGAACGCTATGGATACATCCGATGTCTATACCCAGATATTCCAGTCGCTCATGCCGCTTATTCAGATTGCCATCGTGCTTTGGGCGGCAGAGACGACTTCTGACGATGTTCATAAAGGAACATCGCAAGTCCAAGAAGAAGAAAGAACGAGAGAGAAGCGTCGCCTCGAGTACCGGACCGGCGTATGGCCAACGACGAGGAACACGCGAAGGTCACGCGTGCGATGCGTTATGACGTGCTGCGTCGAGACGACTTCAGGTGCGTCAAGTGCGGACGTGGCCGCAAGGACGGGTGAAGCTCCACGTCGACCATATCAAGCCCGTCTCACGCGGGGGAAAGTCCGTAATGAGCAACCTGCAGACACTCTGCGAGGACTGCAACTGTGGGAAGGGAAACAAATACGAGGAGTAGCGTGTTTGCAACAAAGATATAGAGGGCGGGGGCACCATTGCCGTGTCCCGCCCTCTATTTTGTTATCAGTACAACCCTCTAAATATCCTTCTCATCGTTAACCACCGTCGCGCGGCGAGTGCCGACTGTATCGAGATGCGAGCCGATAAATACTTTGCCGTCTGGCTCAAGCTCAATGCTGCCATCTTCATAGGGGCGGCCATGCGCTCGAGGTCGGCTTCGGTGATACCGTGCTTCGCCATAAAATCGTTAACGTTCATGTTAATCACCTCTCCAAGCCGAGTTCCCTGAGCGTCTTGCCGCTCGGTGGAATCATCCCGTGTCACAAAAAATCGAAACAATCATCCACGGAATCATTAATGCGCAAAACTCGTTGGCGTGTCGTGCTGCCCCGATATCCAGAGAGAGCCTACTGTTCTTCACGCCGCTGCCGCTCGATCCATTTTTGGATGGCGAGGCAGGCGAGGGCATTGGCTAGGCTTGCGCTCATACCGTCCGGCCGGTCGTAGCCGATATGATCGGCCACATCAGTCAGTTCAATGTGTGGGGCGATTGTAGTTACGATTCGTCTCCCCGAGCCATAGACAATATTCATACATCGTATCTGTGACCCTGGCACCTGAGGCGGGCGCAGCGTCGTTGTGTTCCAGGAACCTCATAACGAGTTGGGCGTTGTAGACGATAACCTCGTCTGCGCCCCAGATGATCTCCTGATCTTTACCTGGTCGTCGAAAAAGGAGGGGAGGTCTATCTGGTTGTCGGGGGCCACCCCGTTGACCTCAGATGCCGACCGCCACAACTCCATGCGACTTGGCCTGTATTTCCCCTCATGGACCGCATTTCCCGCCCAGTCCACGATCGCGATGGCCACGATCTCATCTTCAACGGGGTTGGGCCCCGAAATCGTTCCGAGGTCCGCAGACAACCTTCGGGGCCCGCGCCTCGAAATAACCCGTCATCATACCGTCGAGCCGGCGGCGAAGCACCGGATTCTTTCTGAACGAGCGCGCAAGAAGCTCGATCTCGTCGGCCGATCCGGTTACACGCATGCATGCCATACGCCGTTCCTCACTAGTTGGTGACCTCGCCGTTAGCTGCCCCGACTCTATCACAGCACCGGATAGGCCTTTTTGTGGCGCCTGCGACCAGGAGGTCATTAAATCTTGTCGAACATATGTTGTACGGCCGCGTACGTAGTGGTCTATCTGCGTTTTCCATTTCACCATTTGTCACCCCTTGGCACCAAATTACTTTCTGTTGATGCATTTCGCGGGGCCAAAAATCTTATTTGGGGGTGGAGGTCCATCCCATCGTGTCGACGGGGGCTGAAGACTCGAACCCCCAACCGAAAGGAGTGCATCATGGATTCTGGAACCATGAACGCCATGGCCATGTACCTCATGGCCAAGACCTAACAATGTCCGTCGTGCAGCTGACGAGAAGTTCGGTGCCGTGCTCTCCACCGAGATGATCATCCTCATCGGCCTGCTTGCCCTCGCACTTGTCTCCGTGCTTTCGATTTATTCCGGCAAGCTCCGCGATGTCATCACGATGGCGACCAATGTCGTCGGCAAGATCGGCACCAACGGCTACTCGCTCACGTAATATAGCTCGATTTGCCTTCCCCTTTTTGGCCCCGTCCCGGAATCAGCCTGGGACGGGGTTTCTTTTCGGCTATCCCTTCGCTGCGGAAAGGCCCTTTGCCTATTCGGCTGGAAGTCGAGATGCTCGGAACATGGCCTTCCTGCGACGCTCGGAATCGTTATCGGGAACGTCCCGACGTCAGTCTATAATTGGATAAAACCCTCCAATGCCGGGAAAGGCCCGGCCTCATGCCTTCTTGCAGAGGGGGGGTAACTGTGAACAGTTTCAAATGAATAGCGTGCACCTGACCGAGGCCGGCAGCGGCACGGTCGAGCGCTGCCTGGACTCCAGGGGCCGGATGCACGTGCGCAACCAGGTCGGAAAGCTCCGCATCGACTCCCGAGACCGGCGCCACCGAGATGGAGGTGTCGCGCGGTCTCAGCGATGCCGTCTACGTGGATGTGGCGACCGGCGACATGATCCACGAGAACACGGTGGGCAGCATCCGCTTCCGCACCGACTCGACCGGTACCGTCATGGAGCACCTGCTCTAGATGCCTATGGAATGTCGGAATAAAGAAAAAAGCCCCATACGGGGCGGCCTGTTAAGGCAGTTTGTGGCTTTTAAGCCGTATTTCGACTTAGGTACTGCGCTTCGAGCAGCAACTCACAATCCCTTTATATCACACAGGAGAACTCATGGCCGAAACTTAAAAATATCAACGGTCCGTGGTATGCCGGAATCGACCTCGACGGCACGAGCGTCGGGTTCGTGGCCACAGACGAGTACGGGGAGGTCCTCTACCATAAGGGGCCAGCCCGTGATGGGCGCACGCTGCTTCAAAGGAGGCGCTCCACGCCTCCGAGGCCCGTATGCCGCGCACGGCGAGGCGCAGGCTCCAGCGCGCACGCGGCAGGAGCGCGAGATGGAGCGCATGTTCGCCCCGGCGATCGCGCCCACGGATCCGGATTTCTTCGTCAGGCGCAGGATGTCCTACAAGCTCATGCGCGACGATATCGCGGCAGATCCCGCCGCCGCCGCATGGCAGGGGGCTTCTCGACGGCTATCCCACGCTCGCGCGCACCTCGACGTCGACCTCATGGAATCAGATACCCCCCGCGACCCAAGGCTTATCTTCTGGGCCGTCGCCAACCATGTCGTGCGACGCGGCCATTTCCTCATGGAGGGCCACGACGTGACGTCGGCGAACTCAGACCCCTCCGCTCAGGTCGAGACCCTCGTGCGCGAGCTCGATGCCCTGGGGGAGGCCTGCGGCGAGGACATCGAGTTAGACGACGGCGCGCTTGCCGATATGGGGGCGGCTCCTGGACGGCCCGTGAGTTCCAGAAGGCCGTATCGGGCGCCGTGTCGGTGACGGGCGACGATATCGACGCCAAGATCGCACGTGCGCAGGCAAAGGCGTTGGGCGACCTCGTAGCCGGCTACAAGGCGAACATGGACGCCTTCGCACTCGAGGGCGAGCAGATCGGCAAGGTTTCCGTGTCCGATGCCGATGCACTCGATGAGTTCCTCGCCAACTGCCCCGACCGCCTCGCCCCGACTATCGAGGCCGCGAGGGGACTCTACTCGGCATGGCGTCTACAGGGCCTTCTCTCCTTCGCGCCCGGCAAGACCCTCTCGCACAACCAGGTGGCCCAGTACGAGGTGTACGGACGCCAGCTGCGCACCCTGAAGGACCTCGCGCTGAAATATATCGTCCGCGCGGATTCCGCAGACGCCCCCCCGATGAGGACGGCCTCGCCCTCTATAGGGACTTCTTCGGCGGCCCGAAAAGGTCCGGCCGCAGGGGGTGTACGACGACAAGATACTCGTGAAAAAGCACGACGGCGCCAAGTGGAACATGGGCTATACGGCTTACGACCTCAACTTGATTCCCTACGAGGAGTTCAAGAAGAGGGTCGAGAGGCTCTTCAAGGGGCACGGATGCCGTAAAGGACCCTGCCTACGCCGATATGGTCGCCGCGCTCGGTGAGCACAGGTTCCTGCGCCGCATCCACACCACTGACAACAGCGCGATTCCCTACCAGCTCCATGCGGAGGTCGTGGGCCGCATCATCGACAAGCAGGGCAGCTTCTACCCTTGGCTCAGGACGCAGGCCCCCATATCCTGAAAGGTGCTGACCTCGAGGATCCCGTACTACGTCGGACCGCTGGATTCCTCGGCCGCACCAGTGGACGCACACGGCAAGGCGAGGTTCGCGTGGTCGCGCCGTCTTCCCGGCCACGAGCGCGCCTTCGTGGCTCCCCTGGAACTACGAGGAGCATATCGATACCGATGCGGCCGCAGAGGCCTTCATCCGGCGCATGACGGGCAAGTGCACCTATCTGGTGGATGAGGACGTACTCCCGGCGAACTCCCTCATCTACGAGCGTTTCCGGTTCCTGAACGAGCTGGCGGGAATCCGCTACACCGAGGACGGCCAGGACTGGCTTCCGCTCGATGCCGCGATGAGGGCGGCCGTGGTCGAGGCCGCATCGGACGGGTCGGTCATGACCCTCAACCGGATTGAGAACATCCTCTCGCGCGACTTCACGATGGCTCACCCCCACGTCAAGGGCGTATCCGACGCCAAGAGGATGACGTCGCGCCTGTCCGTATCGGCCTGGATGGCAAATCTTCTCGGCGTGAAGACACTCACTGCGGCCCAGAAGTCCATGGCAGAGGACCTTATCCTTTGGAATACCGTGTTCGAGGAGCGCTCCATCCTGAAGCGCAAGATCGCCAAGGAATACGGGGACGTCCTTGACGAGGATGCGATCGACGCCTTTTGCGCGAAGCGCCTCAAGGGCTGGGGCCAGCTCTCCGAGCGCCTGCTCACGGGCGTGTGGGCCGATACCGCGCGCGGCGACATGTGCATCATGGACGTCCTCGAGCAGGGAGCGCCCTACGGCAGGTTCCGAGGCACGTCCATGAACCTGATGCAGGCCTTAAGCGACACCGAGCTCGGCTTCCGCGCAAAGATCGAAGAAATCCACGCCGCCGCGCTTGAAAAGGCAGGCAGGAGAGAAACTCGGCATCGACGCCCTGCCCGTCCCCCGCACTCCGACGCGGCGTGTCGCAGGCCATGAAGGTCATCGAGGATATGACTTCGGTGGCAGGTTGTGCCCCGGCTAAGGTCTACGTCGAGGTCACGAGGACCGCATCGAACAAGTTGAAGGGCAGGAGGTCGCAAAGCCGCGCCCAGGAGATCGAGGCCGCTCTAAAGGCGCTTGACGAGGACGCGCCGCGACCGATGCCGCCAGGCTCCTACGCGAACTGGGGATGTTCGACGAGAAGGAGATCAACGAGCGTCTGTACCTTTATTTCAAGCAGGCGGGAAAGAGCCTCTACCCGGCAGGCCCATCGATATCGCGCGCATCGCATCAGCCGACTACTGCGTCGACCACATCCTGCCCAGAGTCGGTGCGCAAGGACGAATCACTCGACAACAAGGTACTGGTCTTGTACGCCGAGAGCCTTGATAAGAAGGAGTCCATCCTCGTGCCCCAGCCCGTCCAGAGGAAGATGGCGCCGTTCTGGATGCACCTACGCCGCGTGGGCCTCATGACCGAGCGCAAGCTCAACGCGCTCATGAGGACGCAGATCTCGGAGAGGATGCTGAAGTCAATCGTCGGGCGCCAGCTGACCGAGACGAGCCGGAGTGCAAGCTCATCGCCGCGGTCCTCGAGGCCACCTACGCGGGCGTCAAGGACGTCCCCGTTAAGGCCGGCGTCGCCAGTTCGGTCAGGAGACGTGCGGGCATCCCGAGAAGCCGCAAGGCCAACCGCTACTACCACGCCCACGATGCCCTGATCGCCCTCACGACGACCGGCAGGTTCATCGAGACGAGGGCGCCCATGTGGTCGAACAACAGAGCCTTCTACGAGCGCACCATGCGCGATATCGAGGCACAGGAGCGCCGGGGCGGTGCCGACTCCGAACTCGACTTCTTCTCAGGCGGGTTCTTCCGCGACCTCGTGGACTATGACACGGCCGAGGTGCTGTGGGATTCCGATTTCGAGCGCGAGAGGCTCGTCCGCGCCTGCTCCCTGGAAGAACCTACGCGTAACTTTTGCCCCCCTATGAGGAGGGGCGGGGCCTTCTGGAAGCAGACCGTCTACTCCCCGCGCGACTCGAAGACGAAGCTCATTCCCGTGAAGGGAGACCGTGACGCGGCCCTGTTCGGCGGCTACCCGCCCAGACGTTCGCCTACTTCATGATCTACGAGAGCGAGGGCAAAAGAAGGGCAACCTATTCAGGTTCGCCCCAGTGCCCACTTCCATCGCGTCTGCACCACCGATTCGCTCACCGAGCTCTATGCGCGCTCGCTATGCCGCGAATCAGGCGAGAGGTTCATCCGCGTCGTGCGCGACAGGATCCTTAAGGAGACCGTGTACGAGGCATACGGGGAGCGTTTCAGGATAAAGGGACAGAAGACCGCCGGCCCCGTGCGCCAACTCGCCTCGATACGTCTGATACCCGACTGCTCAGGATCGTCGAGCGCATGGTCGACGGCGAGCAGCCGAGCCCCAGGCGCGATCTCGAGTCCGATGCCCAGTCCTCTGCCGGCTGTGGGCGCGCCTTCTCGAACTGGCCCCGGCAAACTTCCCCGCGTCTCTAAGGTGCTCAAGCTGGGCGCCCTGAAGACGCCGGAGGAGGTATTCCCGATGCGGAAGCAGACGATATCGCCAAGACTGTCCGAGCGGTAGCGGAATCCGAGGTCCAGAAGTCGTGGAGCTCCTATCCGGCATCAGGGGCACCGCCGACGTGAGGTCCCTCGGCGGCAGTGCGTTCGCGGGCACACTCGATGACCTTCGATAAGATCATCATCATCAACGACCCCAGGCGGGCTTCGCCATCGTGGACATCTCCGCGGCGGGCCTTCACGAGAGGGTTTCCACTCTTGGGTAAGACGCTCTTTATAGAGAACGCCCGGAAACTGCGCGCTATGAGGCTGGGTGGGTCGCCGTTCACCGCGACGGCGACCCCCGCCCCGTTCTGTTACGGGCCGACGAGCTCGACTGCATCGTTATCGACGGGAAGGCCGCGTTCATATCGACCTACCTGATCGATGAGCTCGCGGCAAGGCTGCAGCGTCATCCTCACCGATAGCCGGCATATGCCGGCATCAATCCTGATGCCGCTAACTGCGGCAACGATCGATACGAATGCCAAAGTCCTCGCGCAGATGTCATGGGGCGCCTGGCCGCGCAAGATGCTGTGGAAGAAGATCGTCGAGTGCAAGCTGGATAACCAGGCCTCCGTCCTCGAAGGATCGGGCCATGAACAGGAGGCCGAGTTGCTCGCGTCCTATGCGGGAGAGGTCCGCGCGGACGATTCGACCGGGCGCGAGGCCGCCGGGGCCCGCCGCTATTTCCAGGCGCTGTTCGGTACCGCTTTCGTCAGAGCACCGCACGCGGACGCGACCAACAATGCCCTCGACTATGGTTATTCCATCCTGCTCTCGCATACAGCGTGCCGGATCGCGGCGAAGGGGCTATCTCAACCGTCGGCATCCACCACCATTCCAAGACAAACCCCTACAACCTCGCCTGCGACCTCATGGAGCCGTTCAGGCCACTGATCGACCGGAAGGTCGAGCTGGAGCGTCCCCTGCGAGCTCACGCCGTCCGTGAAGAGGCTCCTTGCGTCCACACTCGCCGACAGGATCCCCTATGGCCATGGGAGCTACCGGGTGTCGGACGCCATCGACCTTTGGGTAGATGGGTGCCTTCGGGTGATGGAAGGGACTGGCGATGCGGATGGGACTTCGACGCCCGGAATGCCTTGATGAGGAGCGGGGGAGGATAAGGTTCATGAGGGATAATCGTCATGTATGACCTCCCCGTAGCCGATATGCAGGACCGCCACGAGTACTCAAGGTTCAGGCAGTTTCTTGTCAGGGACGGCTATACGAGGCTGCAGAATTCCGTCTACACCCGCCTGGGCGGTGGACACCAAGAACGCCGACGCCGCGATCGCGAGACTCAAAGCCAACCTTCCAGAAGCCGGGCTGGTGCAGGTGCTCAGGGTGTCCGAGATTTCCTTCTGCTCGATGCTCACGCTTTGCGGAAGCCCGTCAGACGAGGGGCATCTTGTTACCGGAGAGGATTTTATCGTCTTATGATCATCAAGCTTGAAACGATAGGGGAGACAATCGATTTACCGGATGGGCTCAGGGGTCATTTCCTTCGATGATTTTGACGGGCTATCGCGATGCGCCACGTCGCTTTTGGGGAAGGGGAACCTGGAATCGCCCTATACCGCGGGGAGAAAAGATCAAGCCGAAGGGCATCCTCCTTATCGACAGCCTGATCGAGCTTCCATTCGAAGACCGGAGGCTTGTCGGCGCCTACGCGTCGAGGATGGCTGCCGAGGTCGAGGCCTATGAGCCCCGGCGACCAAGGCAAATGAGATCAGGATGTTTGTCGACGCGCTGATTGCAGAGTTGGGGGCTTCGCATCGAACGGATCCGATAGGGGACACGGGCGGGATATCAAATCGTTCGTCAAATGGCTTTCGCTGACACCGCGCCGTGAGCCGGGCAGTACCCTGCTCAGGAGATTCCTCTCTTTCATGGATTACGTTTGCGATACGGGTCTGAGTCCGTCAATTGCCGTAATCGGCCTTATCGACAAACTCAATCCGGCTGATGTTTTGGAGATAACCCGAAAGGCGCGGCATGAGGGTCTGAATTACTGTTCCTCGAATATCGGGAGGTGAACGCAACCGATCCCGAGATTCCGGTGTGGCATATAGACAGAGACGGGGTTCTTTCTCCCGCACCGCTTAAACCGTTAAACTGGTGTGAGCACCTTGAAATTCTCAAATAAGGCTTATTGCTTGACAGCCCGGTTGTCCGATGATCCGGTAGCTGTCAGGTTTTTCCAGAACTCTCACATAACCATCCTGTTTCCGGGCGGAAATAAGATGGTTTCCCCAAAATCGTCGGAACCTTTTCTACCTTTTAAATCAACTTTTCAGCTTCAGTAGCTGCTTTATGCGGCGCTTGCCAGCCGATGCCGATTCTCCGGCTTCGCAGGTACCGCGCTTCGAGCAGTTACTTGCCGCTGCAAGCTTCGCAAGCGGACGACCGAAGGGCTTCGCAGGTACCGCGCTTCGAGCAGTTACTTTGCCAGTCGGTGTAGACCCGATATTCGGCACCTGGCTTCGCAGGTACCGCGCTTCGAGCAGTTACTTGCCTTATAACTGACTACCGGTTTAGCAATATGCGCTTCGCAGGTACCGCGCTTCGAGCAGTTACTTGCCGCGTTGCACGATAGAAAGGATATACATGGAGCCGCAGGTACCGCGCTTTCGAGCAGTTACTTGCCGCTTTCTCGGCCAGCATGATTCCAATCACGGCTTCGCAGGTACCGCGCTTCGAGCAGTTACTTGCCAAGGACCTCGAGCATGTCTATCAACCGCGGCTTCGCAGGTACCGCGCTTCGAGCAGTTACTCCCTTTGCAGCAAAATATACCCATACCACGGGCTTCGCAGGTACCGCGCTTCGAGCATTGCCCGGTCTCCGCCGCGATAGCAGCAACCGGCGTGCTTCGCAGGTACCGCGCTTCGAGCAGTTACTTGCCCGCCAGACCGAGGCCAAATATACTCATAGCGCTTCGCGGGTACCGCGCTTCGAGCAGTTACTTGCCCCGCTGCGAGGTCAACCGGACCAACATGCGAGGCTTCGCAGGTACCGCGCTTCGAGCAGTTACTTGCCGGAGAGCACCTGCGTTCCTGCCGCGGTGACGGCTTCGCAGGTACCGCGCTTCGAGCAGTTACTTGCCATGTGACCTTCTACACCTCTGGCAGTTCGCGCTTCGCAGGTACCGCGCTTCGAGCAGTTACTTGCCTCCGAGAATGTCCTCATCGGTAGGATTGCGGCTTCGCAGGTACCGCGCTTCGAGCAGTTACTTGCCTGATGATGCAATTCAAATGTTTCTTCTGCGCTTCGCAGGTACCGCGCTTCGAGCAGTTACTTGCCCGGTCTCCATCTCAGGTGTTAGGACGGTCGGCTTCGCAGGTACCGCGCTTCGAGCAGTTACTTGCCCCCCTATCGCTCACTCTTTCCAGAGGGGTAGCTTGCTTCGCAGGTACCGCGCTTCGAGCAGTTACTTGCCTCAGGATGCGCTCGATAAGCTGCTGAGCGAGCTTCGCAGGTACCGCGCTTCGAGCAGTTACTTGCCTTTGCTTGCAGAGAACAACACCGACGAGCAGCTTCGCAGGTGCCGCGCTTCGAGCAGTTACTTGCCTACGCAGACAAGCTACTACCCGATCATCAAGCTTCGCAGGTACCGCGCTTCGAGCAGTTACTTTTGCCGATGTCGTGATACGGATGCGCTTCACACCGCTTCGCAGGTACCGCGCTTCGAGCAGTTACTTGCCTCCTTCTGCTGTCCGTAGAAGAACGTGCCGGCTTCACAGATACCGCGCTTCGAGCAGCTACTTGCCAACGCCCAGGACGTTCTGATAGAAGTCGATGCTTCGCAGTCACCGCGCTTTCTAGCAGTTACTTTGCCATTGCAGGCCATCGGCGGCTGTAGCATGTTGCTTCGCAGGCGCCGCGCCTCGAGCAGTTACTCGTCTTGTCTTCTTCCATAATGGCGACTATAGCCGCTTCGCAGGTACCGCGCTTCGAGCAGTTACTTGCCGAGATCGCGCTCATAGATGTAAGTTCGACGGCTTCGCAGACACTGCGCTTCGAGCGGTTACTTGCCGATTGGACTGACAAGCTCCCCATATTAGCTTCGTAGGTACTAGCGCGCTTCTAGCAGCTACTTGCCTGAACAATTGCACCATAGAGGAATTGGGAATTTCACAGGTGCTGTGCTCGGAGCAGCTACTTAGCGATCGCGCTCGTTAATATACGTGCGATGGCGCTTCGCGGGCACCGAGCTTTGAGCGGTTTCTTGCCGGGCTATGTTCCATTGAACGCTCCATATGCTTCGCAGGTACCGCGCTTCTAGCAGTTACTTACCTCGAGCTGATTAGCGCCGGAGTGCGCGAGGGCTTCGTAGGCACCGCGCTTAGAGCAGTTACTTACCGCTGAAACCACTTTTCTTAAATCTCTTAATACTTCGCAGGAACTGTGCTCTTCAAGCAGTTGCTTGCCGGGATCACCGTCTGTACGGTATGGTTGCTGACTCGCAGGTACTGCGCTTCGAGCAGCTACTTACCCCTCCAGATGGGCCTGCTTCTCACCAGCGAGCTTCGTAGGTATCGCGTTTTTAGCACTCGCCTCCCGCTGTCAAGAAATCAGCAGGTGCTCGTGGGCCCGAGAAAAAGACACGTCAAGCATCGCCATACCCAACTTTAGCGTTTGCAGAATCATGCGCTTCATAGATACCTCACCTCGAGCAGCCGCTTGCCCGAGACTCCTAATTCGAGAGGGTATACTTCGCAGGAAATGCACTCCGAGCAGCCGCTTACCGGAACGGCCTCCAGCTTATTTAGCACATACGCGGCAATAGCACAGCGCTTCGAGTAGATACTTGCTGCATATCAATGCGGTTTGTCTGCTCGATGGGTTTCTGTAGGCAACTCACTTCAATTTGTTTCTTGTCTTCTCCCGCCCTTGACGGAAAGCGACATGAGCTTCATAGGCATCGCGCTTCGAGCGGCTGCTTACCATTTTTCCGAAAAGGAAGATGACGGGATGCACTTCGCCGAGACCGCGCTTTCGAGCAGATACTCATTCTGTTGCGACGAGCAGTGCGACTGTAACGGGCCTCGCAGGCACCGCGCCTCGAGCAGCATCTTTCCACAGGTGTATGGCGTTGGCTATCTGGTGATGTTTCGCAAGTACTGTATTTCGTTCGGCATTTTTATCTGCCATGCGTTAGCTCCTGAACAGCTGCTACTTCGGATGCACCCTATCGATCGGCTATCCACCATACGCATCGCGATTGAGCCGCCAACTGTCCGCAGGCGTCCTCAGGACGGAGGCTCCGCAGTTTTGTAGGTGTCCATGGTGCGGTCCAACCCGCATAGGTTGCGTTTCGATATATACCTGTCACCACGTGGCACCAAATAGGCCTTATTTTGAGTAAACACGACTACAGAATTAAATATGAGTTCCCATGCCTGTATCGAGGAGGCACCCGTGTCTTTTGGCGTCAGATTGGTGACCGTATTAGCCGTCGGCTGCGGCTTTTGGTGCGCCTCCCATCTTTATCAGCGTTGGCGCTACGCCGCGCTGGAGCATGAGGACAAGGCCATGCTCCGGGCACGACCCGGGGACGCCGATAGGGACAAATGGATAGACGCCGTGAAGAGGGAGGCAGTTAATTACGGCGTCAGCCCCTCGACGCTCATTTCCCGGGGGGTAAAGGATGTATCGGCGCGGGAGTTATCCATGCTTGGCGACACCGGGAGCATACCTCCGCCACCATAACCCTCCCTTGACCTCAGAAATCGCCCTTGTCTACCCTTACCTGTTTGCTTCATGGGTGGGAACGCTCATCTCGGTTCCCTACGCAATCTTGCTGGCGACCTCTGTTGCGCTTGGGCAGGAGGACATGAGATTCAGGGATTGCACCGGTGCCCATGCTGCTCCTCTTTGCGGCCTCGGTGCCGTGTCGTCCCCCTGCCGGGACCATATACGTGGGCGATAATCACCGTTCCCTGCGCCGCCGTATTCGCGTTGATTTCATTTGCCATGAAGCGTATCGGGGGCATCTCCTCGGCACGCCGGCGACTATCTCACACTTGCCATCGCCCTCATGGCCGTGCTGTCCGTCGGAACGGTGTTCGAGTTTCTCACTATCCACCTTCTGTGCGCGTGCGCTCTTGAGCTTGCCATCAGGTTCATTCCCGCCTGTGCGCGCCTCAAAGACAACGTCCCCTATAACGCCGTGCTGTCGGTAAGTCTGGTCGGGGCGACGCTAATCGCAATCTTGAAAGGTAATCTGCTATGAGGTCAAGACCAACAGAACTCAGGGCGGTCATGGTGACCCAGCTCGTCCTCCTACTCCCCCATCATGATCGCAATGCTCGCACTCGTCGTGGATTGCGCGAACCTGAGCCGTTGCAAGGCCCTCGCATCGGCGGCCGCATCCGAGGGGCGCGCTACGCCGCGGCGAACCCCGATAAGAATGATTCTGAAGTCGAATCCTACGTAAAGGGCGCTATCGGTCTCGATGGCAGCTGCACTGTGGATATCGAGCGCGGCGCGCTTTCGTCCAAAGACGTGAAGCTAAGAGTTGGGGACAAGTCCAGGGACTCTTCAATAGAACGCAAGTCCGTCACGGTCAATGTCCAGATTCCATGCCGTCGCGTATTCACCTCTGGCCGTCTTCGATGGTCTTGCGGAAATTGGAGCCCGAGTCATCCTCGGCAACGGCAATCTCATCGGAGGTCAAGTGATGGTGCGTAACAGAAAGTCGCTCGAGGCGCTCATCTCCACTGAATTCATATTCGTATTCCCGATAGCGCTCACCGTCATACTGCCATCATGGGCTTCGGGTTCACGGGCTATCAGCGTGCCAGAATTGATTACCCCTCGCACATCTGCGGACCGGCTTCCCGCAGGCTGGGATTCTATGGACGCAGACACGCTCGTGAAGAAGCTCGTAAGCGCATCGGCCGACATTGACCCAAGCTACCTCACGTAGTAAAGAACGCCTCTGTCAACATCGATTCCGATGAGAACCTCGGCCATGGAAACGCCGTCGCAGGTGATTTGGGCACCGAGAACCTCAGGACCGGAGGACAGGACCGTAACGGTGTCGGCTGAAATCACGTACGACTACCCGGCGCCCTACAACGTGTTCGGAAAGAGATCCGTCAGCAATACGTAACTGAACGAAAGTACACCAG
>VOFK01001424.1_pt1 | contig 22094 bp, 30 predicted proteins | sample 5384121 | NCBI WGS metagenome assembly VOFK01 (sample SAMN12384730, study PRJNA508395) | human gut metagenome | isolation source: healthy gut J | host: Homo sapiens | reverse complement strand
ATCGGTACTTCGTTCGGGTACGTATTGCTGCCGAGTGAAGGCAAAACGCAGTGCTGTTAAAGGCATTGATTATGATAACACGATAAGGACGAAGAAGTACCCCCGACGCCAAGCGCTACGAGCGCTGACCTACGCCAGCTGATCGAAAAAAATTTGCAGGTCATCGACGGTACGACCGGCGTTCGCTTGCCTGACTGGCACAATCTGCACATCACAACGCTCTTCTCGCTGCCGAACCGGAGAATCTGTATAAGGCCGCTTCGGGCGGGCGGGTCGGCACTGAAAAAACAAAAAGAAAGGAGCCTTCGATAGCTGGATACCAAGCCTTTGAGGACAAAATGAAAAAACCATCGCCGTGCTGGAGGAATTCGCCTGCATCGCATCGGCCGCGCCGCTTGCGCGTGCTGGACAAGATCACCGTCCCTATTACGGCACGCCGACGACCGTCTTGACGTGGCGACCGTGAAGGCTGTCGACGCGCGCGCCCTCGCCATCACCCGCAGGGGAACGAGCCTCGGACATCGGCATCACGCCGCAAACGACGGCAAAGTGCTGCGGCGGGCGATTCCGCGCTCACCGAGGAGCGCCGGAAGGAGCGCGACCAGACCGCCATCGCGAATGGAGGCGGGTCGCCGTCCGGCAACATCCGCCGCGAGGCCAACGACAAGGCGCGAAAGAAATGAAGAAGCAATTCCAGATGACCGAGGACGAGCAGAAGGCCAGCGAAAAATCGTGCGGGACCTCGCCGACCGCTATGTCAAGGAGGAACGCCGCGGTCGAGAAAACAAGGGAGATATGGAGCTGTAATGCGTCTGCCGAACCGCCGCAAAAGCAAGCTGCCGTCCGTGCTACCGGCGCACTTGCCGTGATTATGGACGGCAACGGCCGCGGGGCGTCGCGCCGCGGCTCCCGCCGCGCAGCGCGGGTCATAAGGCGGAGAAGACAACTTCGTCAAGACCGTCGAGTTCTGCGCGGCGGCAGGGGAATCGGATATTTGACGGTTTACGCGTTTTCCACCGAGAACTGGAACCGCAGCGACGACGAGGTCGGCGCGCTGATGCGCATTATGAAGGAACGCCATCGTCAGTACGTCCCCGTGCTGCGCGACGGAACATCCGCCTGCGCATTCTGGGCGACCTTTTCGCGCTGAGCCGGACGCGCGCGCGCGGGGCTGGAGGACAGCGTCGCCGCGCTGGCGGGAACACGGGGATGACGCTGTCGGTCGCGCTTTCCTACGGCGGGCGGGGACGAGATCGTCGCCGCCGCGCCGAAAGGTACGCCGGCATCACGAAGGAGACGCTTTCGGCGCACCTCTACACCGCCGGCATGCCCCCCGACCCCATCATTCATCCGCAATTCAGCGGCGTGAGCTGCGTGTCAATTTCCTGCTCTGGCAGAGCATTACAGCGAATATTATTTCACCCCGACCTCTTTGGCTGATTTCGGGCGCGAAGGCGCTATGCCGCGCCCTGTGTGGGATTACAGCGCCCGCAAGCGCTTCGAAGCCGCGCATTGAGGGTTTCTCCATTTGTAGGGATTTGATTGATATGACAACAGTCGCAACCGCCGAAAATGGTCGCATGGCTTTGTTCAAGTGCCGTGCTGGCAAATTTCGCCAGCGCATGGTATATCGGCAGAATTAAGCGCTGACATGCGTAATAAGTCTTGATACCGAATATCATCTACCAAATCCGAATGATATAAATCTTCGGTCATAAACTCAACGGAAAACGATTGCTTCAATCGTGTATTTTGATAAGGTAAACATGAAGTTGCTGTCCGATTTTCGGACAATACCATTCGGCTGCAGAGTACGACCACCGTTCCATAAATAAGTAGAGATCGCTTGGTTTGCTTTCTTCATTGCGAGGTCCGAAGAAGGTAAAGCCATGACTTCACTCACTTCGCCTTCGGCAAGCGTTCAATGATTTCACCAGCAATGGTACGCAGAAAAGCGACATTCTTCATTCCGGTCTTGTAATGATTCCGTTGCTCCAAAATCCCACATACGGGCACGCATATCAACTGCTACATAAGTTCTTTTTCGGGAAACATTTTTACCCAAGCAGGCAGTACAGCGCTCACCACGTCCGCAGCTTCGAGCACAATCGGACTGAAAACTCATGCCATTTTTCCTTCTTCATGTCAAAAAGGCACGTTATCTACCGAATGGAATATTCCAGTACATTGGCCAGAATAACTGCGCCATATCGGCTCTTTTCTAGTGATTAGGCCGCAAAAAGGCACTGATTTTTCGCAACCGACAAAAAAGAAGCCAGTGCTGGAGCTACTCTATGCTCCATTCTTCTAATATTAGTCTTTCGTGTTATTAAATCTCAACATTACTTTCAACGTTTCACTTCTACATTTCCCACCTTGTTGTTAACTTTTCAAATCTTCAAAGCAGCATGAGCAACTGCACATAGGGTTGCGGGAAAAATCGATACCGAAGTAAAGAGGAATGGCTTAACCGATAAAAGCTCAAATCAAGCATGAACAGTTTCATCTTGTTGTTTTCCATCATAGCCATACTTTTCTCATAGCTGCATTGTTTTTCATTTCGGGTTCTTCCAAGATATAGTCACGGTCCTTGCATAGAATAGTGCTTAATTCCTGGTACAACCAACAGCAACATCCACGCAAAAGCGGTATAATACCCTGCAACTTCGTTACAAAAATACGTCCATAGTCACGGAAGCCTTCGAATAACACTCGAAATCAATTTCTTTTACCTTTGAATACACCAAGCATCACGATAGCAAAGCCGTATGCAACCGGTAGTCCGACAAAACAATGAACATAATCCATTAATCTGGGAATAGCAGATAATCCACCGGCAATAACTGAATAAATAAGTGCAGCAACGGCTGCCATGAGCCCACTTTCTCCCGGTGCCTCACGCGCGAGAGCACGCAGTTCTGAGTTTGGACAGCAACGAGTGAATAATATTGGTGATAATGTGTTATTTCATAATATATCGTCATTCTATTAATCGTCACTTCATGTGTGTATCCGGCTCGTCGCCACTTTTGAATTCCGCTTATTGTACGCAATTTTGTACGAATGGTCCCCGGCACCATCTTTAGAGATAACGTATGATTTTCCATTCTCCAAATCATCGATACGCTGAATCGGGCTGATCACCGCAGCAGTACCGCAAGCGCCCGCTTCTTCAAAACGTTTCCAGTTCTTCTTCCGGTATCGGACGGCGTTCTACTTTAATACCATATCTTCTGCCAATTGCATCAGACTCTTGTTGGTGATAGAAGGCAAGATAGAAATGATTTCGGAGTAATGTAAGTATTATCTTTAATTCCGAAAAAGTTGGCCGCGCCACACTCATCGATATATTTCTTTTCTTTGGCATCCAGATAGAATTCACAAGAATAATCATGCGCCTTCTTGTTGGCACGCAGGGACTGGCTGCATAGTTACCACCCACTTTATAGACACCTGTTCCATGAGGAGCTGCACGGTCGAATTCGCGAATAATAACGTACGGATTGGTAGAGAAAAACCTCCTTTGAAGTAAGGACCTACCGGAGTTACAAATACGACAAACATATACTCGTCAGCAGGGTGTACACCTACCTGAGCACTTGTTCCGATCAACAACGGACGAATATAGAGAAAGCACCGGTCTCATAAGGAGGAATGAAACGCTCGTTCAATTTTCACAACTTTCAGAATAGCTTCCTTTAAAACGTTCGGTCGGCAACCTCAGCCATCAAGATCCCCTGACAAGTAGATTGCAGACGTGCCGCATTTTCTTCCAAACGGAAAATACGCACTTTGCCGTCTTTTGCCGCGGAAAGCTTTCAATCCTTCAAAAGCTTCCTGACCATAGTGCAGGCAAGTAGCCGCCATGTGCAGGTTGAGGTATTCTTCACTGCTAACTTCCAGTTCACCCCATGCACCGTTGCGGAAATTAATTCTCACATTGTAATCTGTCTTCATGTATCCGAAACGACCAGATTCGCCCAGTCTATTTCTTTCATATCGTTATGTATTAGTTTATTTTTTACGCTTTGATTCGCAAAAAATAACTTTTATTCTTCAGACTGCCGCTTTTCTTTTGCAACAATTTTTCGACCTCCCGATCCACTTTGTCAGTTTTTCGGTACAAAAGGCAATAATTTCATTGGCTTCTTTTGATTTTTCTCGCTCAAAATGTCGATGTATCCAGTTCGTTGTTGTCTATCTGGCGAACTATCTTTTCAAGGGCGTTCCATTGGCTTGGGAATATGTTTCTTTTTTTTTGCTGCCGATAATTGATATTTAATGGTTAATGATGAATGTTTTTACAAATAAGCAGTCGACGGACTTTTCCACCACGATCCGCACTTCTCCCTTTCAGCAACCGGGTTATCCAAGCAGATCCCGGTTTCAGTGGCATCCGTCACCGCTTTCCCCATCCTTGATTGTAATACTTATCCCCGGCTCAAGAGTTTATCCGGAGAGGCGTCTGCTATTCGCTGTTGTAAAAGTTCCAACCGGTGAGACTGACGGGCCAACAATGCTTTCGCCACTTGTGACAAATCCTTCTTTGCTGCCAGCAAAAAGAAAACGGGCGTCCGCAAGTTTGCGATGAACAAGATTGGGAATACGAGTTTGGAGGGTTTCCAACCTCCGTCGTTCCAGATCAAGAAGCATATAAGCTCCCTGTTGAATCCGCATAGATAATTCTTCCAGATGCTCCGCGACTTCCGCTACCCGGTGAATCAGGAGTTCGGCAGCAGCCGTAGGAGTTTTACCCGGTATGAGCCACAGAATCAAGCACTGTATCATCGCGTTCATGCCCAATACCGGTAATAATAGGTAATGGGAATTGCGCACATGCAGCTGCCAATAGATAAGTATCAAAGCCGGACAAATCGGAAGTAGCTCCACCACCACGAATGATGACTACTACGTCAAATTCATTGATGCGGGCATTAATACGATCCAAAGCAGCCAACACGGATTCCTCCACCTGATTTCCCTGCATTAAAGCCGGAAAAAGCTCCGTATAGAAAAAGAACCCGCCCGAATTATGCTGCAACTGATGACAGAAATCTCCATATCCGGCCGCAGTAGCCGAAGAAATGACAGCAATACGCTGGGGAAGAATCGGTATCTCAAGCTCTTTATTCAACGTCAAGACTCCCTCCTCTTCCAACTGCAATAATATTTCCCGACGACGGCGAGCCATATCTCCTAATGTGTAGGCTGGATCAATATCAAGCACCGTCAGACTGTAACCGTATAACTCATGAAACTGAACAGTTACTTTCACCAGCACTTTAATGCCGGAAGTAAACAACTGTCCGGTGGTTTCCTCAAAGTAAGGTTTCAGCAAACGATAGATATTGCTCCATATCATGCCGCGCGCCTTGGCTACAAGATTATTACTACGAGAGTCTTTCTGCACAAATTCCAGATAACAATGCCCCGTCGTATTGGAACGGACATCGCTCAATTCTGCCTGTATCCAATATTCGTCGGGAAGACATTGTTCCAGACTACGGCGGACGAGTGAATTCAGTTCTAAAAGAAAGCCTCTCCCCACCCTCTCCCAAAGAGGGTGAGTCAGATTGCTTGGACTTATTCATAGCGTTTATCATACAACAGTCACCTTATTTCTCCTTGGAAGAAAAGTTTAGATAAAGCCTTCCACAAATCGGGGAATACCATATCCATATATATTATCCGGGGAAATCAGCTCTATCACCTGACTGACGTACCAAATCAATAATCTGCTTTGCCGTCAGCTTCGGACAAGCCTGCCACAGACAAGCTACCATACCGCACATAATCGGAGAAGAAAAAGAAGTTCCGTTGGCACGGCGAAGATTACCATCCGTTCCCATCACATCCGAATTCAGACCGACAGCCACTACGTCCGGCTTCACACGTCCGTCAGCCGTATTTCCAACAGAAGAAAACGGCGCCAATTCTCCCCTTTTATTGACAGCTCCTACCGTTATTATATTCTCTGCGTCTCCCGGAGGAGTAATCTTCTTCCACGAACCTGCACCCGAATTTCCAGCGCTACAAACAACGACCATTCCTTTATCGGCTGCCTTCGCAGCTTCACGAGACATCAACGCATAATGACCATTCAAGTCACGATATCTATAATTCTTCGCAGGATCATCAAATGAGTAATATCCAAGCGATGTATTCACCAAATCCACTCCTACACTATCCGCAAACTCAATGGCTGCCGCCCAGTAATCCTGTTCTACCAGATTCTCCGAATATTCGTCCTCGCTACGCAACAACCAATAAGAAGCTTCAGGAGCTGTACCAATCATCACATGCGGCTGATTCATGGCCATACAGGACAATACAGACATTCCATGACTGCTTTCCGCATAAATATCTGCCTCCGGATTCACAAAGTCACGCACCCCGAGAATATGGATATTTTTCATGGCATCAATCTTATCTACATTATGGAATCCGGCATCAATCACGGCAATGGTCATTCCCTGTCCCTTAAAGCCCGCATCATGCAGAAGATCAACACGACTCATTGCCGCCTGTGTTATTGCAGGACCGTAAAGGCTATCGGTACGCACCGGTTTATTTATTAGCGAATCTCTTTGAAAGGCTCTTTGTGTGATACCTTTCCACACTCTTTCCGTGGAATGTACAAAAAAGGTAACTTTGCTACTTCGTCAATCAGAGTACTATCATTACAAGAAACAGTAACAAAATTATCCCATTTCCCCGTCACAAGTACATGAACACCCGTCTTCCGTATAGCATCTACATATTTCCTGCAAACCGGTAAATCGGTAGAATCAATGGGCAATCCCTGTTTCTTTCTCCGTTCTATAGATTTCTTAGACAAAATACTTTTCCGGTTTCTGCAAAGAATAATCCGTAGCCGCTTTGTCTTTCAGACTAATTCGATATTTTAAGGTATCTCCCGGAGTAAACTGGGCAAACACACCCAAATACATATTTAAAGCGAGAATCAATACTATAAACTTCTTCATAAGTTATCTTTCTATTTTAATCAATCATAATTCTTCATTTTCTATAATCACCAGCCCGATTCCTCTTTGGGAAGCAATGAAAGCTCCTCCCAGCACCCGTCTTCCATCATAAAACACAGCAGATTGTCCGGGGGCAATGGCCGAAGCTATTTCAAGGGAAACGTATCAACAAACGTCCGTCTTCCAATCTTTTTTTCACCCGGCAGGGAATCGGACGACTCCGATAACGAATCCGTACCGTCAGATTCTCACATCCGAACAATTCCCGTTCATCCACCATTTTATCCTGCTCCGCCAACATGTATTCAGTTTCCAGCTGGTCGGCATTTCCAAGCATCACCGTATTTTTCTGCGGATTGATTTTCAACACATAAGCAGGCTTTCCTAAAAGCGATCTCCAATCCTTTTCGTTGCCCAATCGTATAATAAGGTGCTCCTTTATGCTTCCCAAGCTTCACTCCTTCAGAGTTAACAAACCATCCCGGTCCAATTTCACTATCCAGTTCGGGGCACTGCTCACGAAGAAAATCACGGTAATCCCCTTGATGAAGCAGACTTCCATACTTTCCCCTTCTTTCGACTTTGTCTCATACCCTTTCTCCGCAAGATACTCACGGACCTTTACCTTCGTATAATCTCCCAACGGGAAAATGCAACGTTTCAGCACATCCTGCCCCAATCTCCAGAGAAAATACGACTGGTCTTTCTTATCATCGTCTCCGGCTACTATATAAATGTTTCCGCTTTTTCTCTTCCAATCGTGAATAATGTCCGGTAGCCACCCATGCACAATTCAACTTATCCGCCCACTCCGTCAAAACACGGAACTTAAACAACGGATTACACATCACGCACGGATTCGGTGTACGCCCCTGCTTATATTCGTCTATGAAGTTTTTACGATGGTTTCTTTAAAAGGAATACGTTCATCTGCTACATAATGTTCGATCCCCATCCGTTCAGCCAACTCCCTGGCATCCTGTGGCTCATCTCCCCATACGCGCATGGTAACCCCTACAATCTCGTATCCTTGTTCTTGCAGCATCAAGCAAGTAGCGGTGCTGTCTATGCCACCGCTCATACCTACCAATACTCTCTTGTTTCGTTCTTCCATTCGAATTTTGAAAATTTACATGGTTACAAATGTACGAGATTTCAAAGAGAAAAGTTGCTTTTCTGAAAGAAAATCCTTATATTTGAAATATACCAAAAGCGAGAACAATTATGGCTAACCCCAGATTACCGGGCATTTCCGAAAACGAAGAAGCCTTATTGTATGCCAAATTGAATGAGTACAACCGAGGCAGATCCTCTTTTTAAAGAGGCAGGAGTCTACTTGGTGGTGTTGCCCCGACCGGGGAAACCAAATTATTCCCTTTGGCTGTACTCTCCCCTGCCCGAAAAGCAATCCATTCTTTATATACATGACCTGTCACCAGACATCAACGAATCCCTGCGGATGGCCAGCACGATGATTTTATTATTCGAAGCGTTGCATCATCCTGGTAGATTACAATGAAAAAAGAATGCAGAGTAACGGTGACGATCTTATCTTCTTCGGAAAATACCGGGGACATTTTCTACATGAAATCCTCAAAATAGATCCCGCCTACCTAAGTTGGGTAGCATACAAATTCATTCCCAAAATACCGAAACAGGAACGTTTCGTCAAAATAGCACAAGCTTATCATTCCATACACCTGGATATAATGATAAGAAAATCGAGGGAGAAGCGTTCATCCAGCCGTTATCTGGGAGAATTAGGAGAAAAGCTGACAGACTTAAAATTAAAAGTCACCCGGGTAAGATTGGAAGATGATCCGTACAAAACAAGAGTGAACGGCACTACCCCACAGTTTTTTGTCAAGCAGATACTAACTTTAACCGATGCCAGTGGAAATTTAGTCACCATGAGTATTCCAACAAAAAATCCCAGTGCGGTTTCATGCACTCTATCCGGGATAGAACATGAATACCGACTGGGAGATATTATCTACGTTGCATCGGCGAAAGTATCGCGCCGATACGAAAGCTATGGTTCAAAATACACGCGCCTTAGCCATGTGAAGTTCGCAAGTCTCAACGTTTAGTCCAATCGTCTTTTGACAAAAACTTGCCGGATAAGAGATTTTTATCCACCACACCGTCTTTCTGACGAATCCAGGATGTGAATGTACGGGCACCCTCATCTAATACAATAATACGGGCCCCGTTAGGCAAATGATTATATTCCGTATTTCCACCGGTGAAGCGTCCATAAGCCAGAAGAATACCTTTCCACATCACTGCATAGTCATTATCGTGGTCGTGTCCTACAAACATACCCATCACATCACCAGCTTCTTTCATCGCTGCAAACATTCCTGTATTCAATTTAGGCGCACAAGCTTCCTCCATACGAGTTCCACGAAGAATTGCATTTTCGCTACGGGCAGCTTCATTGTATTCAGGAAGAGGAATATGGAAAAAAGCAAGAGCCGGCAGAGGCTGTCCGCCGTTTTGCACTTTATAAGCCGCACTCTGTTGACGATACCAATTTATCTGGTCGAATGTAAGCCATGCATATCCCTTCACATCTTTCAAAGGAGAATAGGAATGAGAATCCATGCAATAAAGCAAAGCTGCATCCTTCTTTACATTAGAAGACGATTTCTTCACTGTCAACACATAATCCGGCGACAAAACCGTTCCGCGATCAGGCAATAAATTGCCGGGAACTTGACGGATGATATCATATAACTGTTCCCGTGTCATTCCCTGTTCATTGTCATGGTTGCCAAAAAGTGACCACAAAAGGTAGTTTACGTTTAACTACCGGTTCCAATACCTGCAACATTCCGGAATCTGCCGGAGCAGAATAAACAACATCGCCGGTAAAAATCACCAAATCCGGGCGTTCATCATCAAGCACCTGATTTATGCGTTCCAAAGCGATATCAGAAGCCCGGTTGCCGTATTTAAAATGCACATCGGTAAATTGCACAATCTTTGAATTTACCATCTTTACTAAATTTCAGTTCACTCTTTTGAGCCATACCAAAAGTTGTTACCAACAAAAAGACAAGTGTTAAGTAAATTTTAAAAAGACGAATCATAATTATTTGTTTTAGGGGGTTAAGAAATCTTCTCTATCAGCACGGTAGCATAAGCCGATATACCTTCTTCACGACCTGTAAAACCGAGTTTCTCGGTAGTAGTCGCCTTAATGGAAATATCATCCGCATCAATTCCCATAACAGTTGCCATCGTCTCTTGCATCAAAGGAATATGTGCCTTTAACTTCGGGCGTTCGGCACAAATGGTTGCATCGATATTGCCCACTTTATATCCTTTGGTAGCAATCAACTCCACTGTTTTCTTCAGCAGAATTTTGCTATCTATATTCTTAAATTCTCCTGCCGTATCGGGGAAATGATAGCCGATATCACGCATATTCGCCGCCCCTAACAAAGCATCGCAAACCGCATGCAATAATACATCAGCATCCGAATGTCCCAGCAATCCTTTTGTGTGTTCCAAAAGAATACCACCCAGCCACAACTCACGCCCTTCGACCAACTGATGTACGTCGAAGCCAAAGCCTACTCTTATCTTCATATTTTGTATAACAAATGAGTACTAATGAATAAAAAAGATCAACGGATATAGAAATCCAGCAGTTTTTCCTCTTCCAGATAACCTTGCAAACGCTGTCCGATACTAACAGGACCTACACCGACAGGAGTCCCCGTAAAGAGTAGATCACCGATTTTCAACGTTACAAACTGACTGACATAAGCGATAATATCATCTATCTTGAAAAGCATATCTGCTGTACAGCCACGCTGTACTTCTTTACCGTCGATCAACAAATGAAAGTCAAGATTTTGAATATCTTTATAATGCTCTACCGGAACAAAAGTCCCAATAGCAGCCGATGAATCAAAACCTTTACAAAGCTCCCAGGGGTTCCCCTGCTCACGGAACTTTCGTTGAAGGTCACGGGCTGTAAAGTCGATACCGACTGTCACAGCATCATAATAGCGGTTAGCGAAACGGGAAGCGATATTTTTCTCCCAATCGATTAATACGAACCACCAGCTCCGTTTCATAATGTATCTCTTTAGAAAAGTCGGGAATGAAAAACGGTTTGCCATCCTTCAGAATAGCAGAATCAGGCTTCATAAAAATCACCGGCTCCGTATTTACTTGTGTATGTCCCAGTTCTTTGTTATGCTGGGCGTAGTTCATTCCTACTGCAATAATCTTCATTATTTCTCGTTAAAATTCAATCGGTTAAACATAACAGCCAAATGAGCATATAAAGACGTATTCTGCACCACTATATTCTCGGGTACACGGATTCGGAAAGGAGTAAAGTTCCATACGGCTTTTATGCCTCCGTCTACCATCTTATCTGTAATTTCCTGAGCAATATTAATAGGTACGGTCAATACACCGATATTTACATCGTATTCTTTCATCTTTGCCTCAAAGTCATCGGAGTGAAAAATAGGAATACCATTCAAGTCTTTTTCCCCACCAATTCCGGATTCACATCAAAAGCTGCCACAATCTCCAGCCCGAAATGATGCAAACCTGAATCCCGAAGCAAAGCAGCTCCCAAGCTACCTACACCAAACAAGAAGGCTTTGTGCATATTGGTAAATCCAAGAAAACTCTCCAACACTTCAATCAGCGCATCAATGTTATACCCTACTCTCGTGCGCCCGGAGATATTGACGTAGGATAAATCCTTGGCGATTTGAGAAGCGTCAATATTTATTTCTTTAGAGATTTGTGTAGAAGAGACGTACTGTTCTCCTTTTTCTTTCATTAGTTTTATATTAGACGGATACCAGGGAAGTCTGCGCAAGGTAGGCTCCGGCACTTTATCCGCCTCTTTTCGTATAGATGTGCTCATACTTCTTACTAAATTTGGTATTTTGCAAAAGTACAATCTTTTTTGAGACTGACAACCCTATAACAGAAAACCTTAATAGAGATTAAACAAAACAATGAAAAGAGGTTCAAATTTTGCTCTTTTCCATAAGTTTAATACTTTTTTGAAAAGGATTAAAAATGACAAGTATGAAAAATAATGATTGGAAAGATAGATTGAACGTTGTGTACTCCACGAATCCTGACTTCGGTTATGAAATGGATAACGATGAAGAACAGGTTACCCTCGACAAAAGACAAGCAAAACCTGCGAGTTTCCATTGACAAAAAGAACCGGGGTGGTAAAGTGGTCACATTAATTACCGGATTTGTGGGTACGGATAATGATTTGAAAAGAGCTGGGTAAGCTACTGAAAAGCAAATGTGGAGTAGGCGGATCGGCTAAAGACGGAGAGATTATGGTACAAGGAGATTTCAAAACCAAAATCATAGAGCTGCTCATTAAAGAAGGATATGCTAGAACAAAAGGTATAGGAGGTTAAACTAAATAGCATTTTGTAACTAAATATTTTAAAGATATGAGAAAAAGTAACATTATTCTGTGCAGTAACGTTATTCTCACTGTTGTCATTTGCACAAGACAACAATGCTGATATCGTCAAGGTAGGCGATAGTATGCCTGCTTTCACCCTTCATTCAACAGTGAACGGTACTGTAAACTCCGAAGACCTGAAAGGGAAAGTTGTATTAATCAATATTTTCGCTACTTGGTGTGGTCCTTGCCAAAGCGAACTGGCTGAAGTTCAAAAAACACTCTGGCCTAAATATAAGGACAACAAAGATTTCTGCATGTTAGTAATCGGACGCGAACATACCGACGATCAATTAACGAAATACAACAAGCGCAAAGGGTTTACATTTCCTCTCTACCCGGACCCGAAACGGGAAGTCACAGGTAAGTTTGCCAGTCAATACATTCCCAGAAGTTACTTAATCAACAAAGAAGGGAAAGTGATATCCGCCACTGTCGGTTATAAAAAGAAGAAATGGACAAGCTGATGAAGGAAATAGACAAGGCATTGAAATAATCCTCCCCAAGAATGTGCCTCATGTTATACATGGCAGTTTCTTTAGGAATATTCCTTAAATATGAAAAGAAAAGGCAACTAACTCGTTATGAATTAGTTGCCTTTCTTGTATCTTCAAATAGAGAGTCTTAATGAATATCTCTATTAAGTTAACGTGTTCCGTTTTTAAGGACACATCATAGAATTTGAATCTGATTGATTATTCAGCTTTCAAAGTGAAACGCTTGAAATCAACAATCTTCAGTTCAGGGTCAGCAGCAGCCAACACTTCTCTTACAGTTTTCTTGCCATCCATAATGTCTTCCTGGTTCAACAAGCAAACTTCTTTCAAGAACTTGCCCAAACGACCTTTCGCGATGTTCTGAATCATTTGTTCAGGCAGGTGTGCAGCCTTCTCTGCAGAAACAGTAGCAATGATTTCTTTTGCTTTAGCTACATCTTCAGCTGTAATCCATCCTTTAGCCTTATTGCTATCCATGTGTTCTTCACTGTCTACATGCGCAGGGTTGATACCGGCTTTCTTCAAAGCAGCTTCAACAGCCTTGTCCACTTGTTCTTTCTTATGTTGTCTTATCGATGGCAACCTGAATTTCAGCTTCCGTTTCACAGATTCGGGAACACCTGCTTCGTCAATTGCAATAGGATTCATAGCTGCAATCTGCATAGCTACCCGTGAGCAACTGCTCGTTCACTTCCTTTGTTCAAGCCACAATAGTGCAAAGACCATTTCTGTTCATGTGGTTGTAAACAGAAGTGCATACACCTTCAACAGTCATTGTAACCATCCAGTTCCATCTTTTCACCGGTAATACCGCTACGGTCAGTTACAGCATCCTGTACAGTACCGTTGCCCAACGGCAATGCCTTTTACTTCATCCAAAGTCTCATTTGTTGGCCACAGCAGGTCCAGAATAGCCTGAGTCAAAGCAACGAAATCAGCATTCTTGGCAACAAAGTCTGTTTCGCACTTCAATGCAATGATTGCAGCGAATTGACCTGTTGATTTAGCCAATACACAACCTTCTGATGCTTCACGGTCAGAACGTTTTGCAGCAACAGCCTGTCCTTTTTTACGGATAATTTCCATTGCTTTCTCGATGTCACCGTTCAGACTCAGTCAACGCCTTCTTGCAGTCCATCATACCAGCTCCACTAGTTTTACGAAGCTTGGTAATTTCAGCCATACTTACAGCCATAATATTCCTTTATTTAAATGAATAATAATTTTCGAAACAAAAAAAAAAATGTGCCAATCTGCCAATCAAGATACAAGCGTATAAATATACTCTTGCACATTAGCAAATTGGCACATTTTATATATTAAGCCTCTTCGTCTTCCTTGATGAAAGCAGCAGCTTTAGCTGCGTTAATAGCTTCTTCGTCAGACTTGTCGAGTCTAGCTTTCACTGATTTCTTCTTGCCTTTGTTAGCAGGAGCTTCACCAGCAGCTTCCATATCGATCTTTTTCAGCTTTTCTTTTCTTCCAAGCCTTCGATCATTGCAGCGCAGCAAGCATCCAAGATAACTTCTACTGATTTAGTAGCGTCATCGTTAGCAGGAATTACGAAGTCAACGTTTGTAGGATCAGAGTTAGTATCAACGATACCAAATACAGGGATACCCAGACGGTTAGCTTCACGAACAGCGATATTTTCTTTCATTACGTCGATAACGAACAATGCAGACGGCAGACGAGTCAGGTCAGCGATAGATCCCAAAAGTCTTGTCTAATTTTGCACGTTGACGAGAAATCTGAAGAACTTCTCTCTTAGAAAGGTTAGAGTAAGTACCATCGTTAGTCAATTTATCGATAGTAGCCATCTTCTTGCACAGCCTTACGGATAGTCGGGAAGTTGGTCAACATACCACCCGGCCAGCGCTCGATTACATAAGGCATATTAACAGATTGAGCTTTCTCAGCGACAACTTGTTTAGCTTGTTTTTTGGTAGCCACGAAAAGGACTTTCTTGCCAGATTTGGCAATCTGTTTCAAAGCTTCAGCAGCTTCGTCTACTTTTTGCAACTGTTTTGTGGAGGTCAATGATATGAATACCATTGCGTTCCATGAAAAATATAAGGAGCCATTGCAGGGTTCCACTTTCTCTTAAGGTGTCCGAAAGTGGCAACCGGCTTCCAATAAAGTATCAAAATTTGTTCTTGACATCTTGTTTTTTCTTTAAATCGTTTACTTTCTTTTTTTTTTTCTAAACCAACCGCCGGGTAGTCTATAAGCAGAGTCCCCGTAGTTTTAGATACTAAACATATTCCTCTATCAGGCAGCACATTAACGCTTGCTGAACTGGAATCTTCTACGAGCTTTCGGCTGTCCCGGTTTCTTACGTTCAACAGAACGAGGGTCACGAGTCATGAAGCCTTCTGCACGAAGTGCAACAGCCTTATCTTCAGCGTTCATCTTTAACCAGTGCACGAGCGATTGCCAAACGCAATGCCTGAGACTGACCAGTGAAACCACCACCACACAAGTTAACCTTGATGTCATACTTCTCAGCAGCACCCAGCTTGTTCAATGGTTGTTTTTACAACATACTGAAAGAATAGTTGATGGAAAGTACTCTGCAAGGTCTCTCTTGTTGATAGTAATCTTTCCTGTACCTTCGCTTACGAATACGCGAGCAACAGCTGCCTTACGTCTTCCTATTGCATTTACTACTTCCATTATATCTTATTTATATGAATTAATATCAATCATTTTCGGGTTCTGAGCTGCCTGTTTGTGTTCGCTACCAGCGCGTAAACATACAAGTTGTTCAGCAATTTAGCTCCCAGAATGTTCTTAGGAAGCATGCCCTTCACTACTTTTTTCAGGTAATCTCTCTTCACCGTTCGGTTTTGTAATCAAACGGGCAGGGAGTCATTTCTCTCTGACCACCAGGGATAACCAGTATATGACAAATATACTCTGTCATTCCATTTGTTACCAGTCAGTTTTTACTTTGTCTGCATTGATGATAATAACGTTATCACCGCAGTCTACGTGAGGGAGTAAAGTTTGGTTTGTACTTTCCTCTCAACAATTTTGCAACTTTTGCTCCCAGACGACCTAAAAGTTTGGTCTGTAGCGTCAACGATAACCCATTCTTTGGTTACAGTCGCTTTGTTTGCAGAAATGGTCTTGTAACCCTTAAAGTATCCACTCTTAATTTTTGTTTTTTTTAAATGTTACTACTAAAAAATTTTCTTCACCACTCATTAGTCTTCCCCGGACAAAGGAAGATTAACTTGCTATGAATTAATCTCTTATCATTTTGTGATAATAATCGGCTTGCAAAAAGTTTTTTCTTACGGCTTTTCTTTTTTTGAGATTAGCCAACTATTTCTATCCTTTTTAGATATAAGAATTCCGCAAACAAGAAGATGCGGCCTTCATCGGTCGGTGCCGTCATAGAAGAAGCTTTCAAAGCTGCATGAGAAAAAACGGGAAAGTAGAAAAAATATCAACGGACAAGGTCTTCGGGAAATTTTGCAGGCATGCCCACCCGCTTCCATGTTTCATGGAACCATGTATTCAGTTCATTACCATTCAAGTCATTCTTATAAAATACTTCAATGCAATTATTCGTCATCCTTCATTTCAAACTCCCAGTATATTGTCTTTATGGTCCAACATGGGCAAATGGATGTTTTTCTCAATGCTTTCCTTATAAATTATCTTGTCAACTGCTTCCAAGACCCATATCCGTAATGATAGCACTGGAACCGGGAATAATTGTAAAATTGACAATACGGCCGTCATCACTCAAGACCTTTAAAGTATTACTGGGTTTCAACTTTCCCCGGAACATCACGGGGAGACTTTCCGACACATAATGACAAGTTACCGCCAAATTCCTTTCGACACCTTGAATTTAGTTTTCTTTTGCGCATTGGTTCTGTTACCGCAAGCAGCACCGCTGCCAGTGGTAAAGAAATAGTTTTCATTGCCCATTGTTGGTTAACGTTCTTCGTCTCGTGTGTCCAATAACATAAAGATTTATTTTTGAGATTATAACATTTTTTGCATAAAAAAAACCGCATAACCAAAGAAACGTTTTGTGCGGATTTATCCAGTTTTCAGCATTTCTCGAAACTTGGGAACGGTATCGTCACGGAACGTTTGACATGCCTATTCGTCAGCCCAACAAACGTTCAAAACCAAGCCGAACCGAACCCGGGTGGGGACAAGTACCAGGCTTACGGGTAATGGAGATAGATACCACATATTCTTCTATCGGGATGTGATGCATTTCGTCAATGCGCGTCATCAGCTTGTTGTAATCCGATTCACGTTCGGAACCGCCAATGATTTTCGGGGAAAAGAACATCCATTGCACGGCCTGCGTCTTCATCCTCGTTTTTTTAACTTCATATAGAGGCTTTGATCTCCTTCGGATGATCAGTCAGGATTACCGGACACTTGAAATGTTTGCTTCCATAACGTTGCGTGTTCGGAAATAAGTCCACACCCTATAAACCTGGAACTCAAATTTGTGGTTTTTTTGCAATGGCTTTCCTTCCAGAATCTTTTGATCTGTATAAGGCAAACGTACAAAAATTATCTTTCAATACCCTTTGCAGCCGTTCAATCAATCCCTTATCGAGGCATATCATTCCATTCACGTCATCCGCACAGTTATCAAAGCTATTATTTAATGAACTCTTCTGTAAGTCCATATTGTGTGAGTGTCGTTGAAAGCAACTTCCAATCATCAAAACTCAGCCAGTGACGGGGGGTATTGGAGTTTTGGCCTGGACCAAATGTATGGTAGCTCCCAAAGCTGTGGCAGCCAACTCACCTTCAACTGACAGGAAAAAGTCAAACTGGCCTGCTTGCCGAAGAAATCATCATCTGAGGGATAGAACCTGCTTTTTTCGTCTTTCTTCAAGTCATACAGATTCATGGTAGTCACAGAAACATCTGTCAAGCACTTCACAGTCTGTTGTAATGATTGGCGTATGGAAATAAAATCTGTCGTGGAAAACTTGTGGATATGGTATGTTATGACGGATACGAACACCGCACCGTATTTTTTATTGGACGCAAATGGAAGAGCTTTCTGCGCAAGAATTCCATAGAGTGCCCTTTCTTCTGCAACGGGTATGTGTTATCGCAAGTACCCAGCACTTCGATTTCTGACTTTGACACAGCACTGGCGAACTGCCGATTCCTGTTTCTGGAATTCGCGCTGATTTTAGCGCCGGTAATCGGTTTTCTCTTCATCAAAGTGTAATCTACGCGACCTGCAAAATTGTTGTTGTAGAACCGTCATTTCCGGTGCGATAAAGTTGCTTGTTTTTACTCTGCGGGTGCGAACCCATCGCTTCATTGACCATAGCGCCGATATCCGTACGCTTCAACAGATCCGCTGTTTTTGTTCTCCACCAATCTTTCCATTTAACTTATTCGCTTTTGATACAAGAAGACGGGTTTAAAGACAAAGATTCATTTTTCCTGGCCAGGAATTTATTCAGAACGAATCCGGTTCGTTCAGTCCGGCAAACTGTTCCTTGTACTCGATTTGTTTCTTTATGCTATATTGTTAGCATTCGGGTCATAATCGCTGGTACGTGGACGAGACGGTAACCGCCTGACGGTCATTATTGAATCTCGGACGATAGCCACCGTTGCATTTGCTGCGACCTCCACCTTCACCACTATTGAAGCGAGACGATACGGGCGGTCACCACCTTCGCGGTTGTAAGGACGCTGAGGACGGTCACCACCTTCACCACTATTGAAACAGGGGACGGTACGGACGGTCGCCATAAAACGTTGTTCGCCGCCTTCACGATTGTAAGGACGCTGCGGACGTCGCTTCCTTCGCCATTCGGGTTAAATCTCGAGACGGTACGGACGATCACCGCCTTCACGGTTGTAGGAGGACGTTGAGGACGTCACCATAAGAACCACCTTCGCGGTTGTAAGGACGTTGCGGACGGTAACCACCTTCACTATTGTTATTGAAGCGAGGACGATACGGACGATCACCGCCTTCTACGATTATAAGAAGGACGTTGCGGACGGTCGCCAAAACGATCACCATACACGAACGCTGTGGGCGTTCGCCCCCTTCATTGTTGGCATTAAATCTCGGGCGATACGGACGATCCCCACCTTCACGGTTGTAAGAAGGACGATACGGACGTTCTCCTCCCTCTCTGTTGTACGACCTGTTACCATCACGGCCGGCACCTGTATTCTCTTCATTGAAAGAATTTTCGCGCCATTCTTCGTTTTCTGTGCTCATTTTTTTATTCGAATAAAATTAGACTTTGGCCTCACGGCCTATTTAAAAAACACGTTTATTGTATAAGTAAACAATTAAAGCCCCGTATAAGTATGCGGAGTAATTGCTCTTAACTCTTTTTTAATATCTTCGTTTACATTCAGTTCTTCGATAAACTCTTTGATAGAATTTTCCGTAATCGCCTGATTTGTCCGCGTCAAAGCTTTCAACGCTTCATACGGATGCGGATAAGCCTCACGGCGCAGGATTGTCTGGATAGCCTCAGCTACTACGCTCCAGCAGTTATCCAAATCACGGTAAATAGCCGGTTCATTCAATAATAGTTTGCGTAGTCCTTTCAGTGAACTCTGAATGGCAATCACGATATGCCCGAAAGGCACACCGACATTACGGAGTACTGTAGAATCTGTCAGGTCACGCTGCAAGCGGGAAACAGGAAGCTTCACAGCCAAATGTTCCAGAATGGAAGTGGCGATCCCCAAGTTTCCTTCCGCATTTTCGAAGTCAATCGGGTTCACTTTGTGCGGCATTGCGCTCGAACCGACTTCTCCGGCTTTTATCTTCTGTTTGAAATACTCCATAGAGATATATTGCCAGAAGTCCCGGTTCATATCTACCATTATAGTATTGATACGCTTCATTGCATCAAAAACAGCAGAGAGGTTATCATAGTTTGAAATCTGAGTCGTATATTCTTCACGTTCCAGTCCCAGTTTTTCTGCAACGAAACGATTACCGAACTGTTTCCAGTCATACTGAGGATATGCCACATGATGTGCATTGTAATTGCCGGTAGCACCGCCAAACTTAGCGGTAATCGGGCAAGCCTTCAACATAGCCAGCTGACGTTCCAAGCGGTAAACGAATACCATTACTTCTTTACCTAAACGGGTAGGAGAAGCCGGCTGACCGTGAGTTTTGGCAAGCATCGGAATATCAGCCCAATCTGTTGCATAAGTTTTTTAACTGTGCAATCAGTTCTTCAATCAACGGATAATACACTTTATCGAGCGCTTCCTTGATAGAAAGAGGAACAGACGTATTGTTTATATCCTGAGAAGTCAGTCCGAAGTGAATGAATTCCTTATAGTCATCCATCCCCCCCATTTTGTCAAATTCTTCTTTCAGGAAGTATTCTACGGCCTTCACATCATGATTGGTTACACTTTCGATATCTTTAATACGCTGTGCATCTGCTTCCGAAAAGTTACGGTAAATATTACGCAGAGTTTCAAACACGCTGTTATCGATTCCTTTTACATTGCGGCAAAGGGAGTTCGCACAAGGTGATAAAGTATTCCACCTCTACCTGTACACGGTATTTAATCAGTGCAAATTCAGAGAAAATAAGCTGCCAAAAAGCTTTTTGTTTTTTCCTCTATATCGACCATCAATCGGAGATATGGCCGTTAATACATCAAGTTCCATACGTTTTCTTAGATAATTATCAGACTGCAAAATTAACTCTTTTTTCCTGAGTTATAAGCCAAAAGGACAAAGAAAGTTTGTATAAAAGCGGTAAGAAATAAAAAAAAGTCTCACGAATTTCTTCGTAAGACTTTCCTTTTGGTAGTGGGCGTTGACGGTTCGAACCGCCGACCCTCTGCTTGTAAAGGCGAATGCTGCCCGGCTTCGAAGGCTAACGCCTTCAAAGCTACCAGCCAGCAACGCCCTTTTCGCAGTTTTTATACGATAGTCTTACGACTTCTTTGCCACTGGTTTACATATTGGTTTACGCCATGCAATCAAGATAGATTAATACTAAAATTTATCGTTAGTACACTTATGCAAAGGAATAACTCCCTATTTCTCCGTGTTTGCACATAGAAATCAATAAAAAAAACAGCAAATGAATTCTTCAAATGTTGTTTTCCAATAAACCAACAGGTTATTTTACTGCTTAACAAAACAATCTTCACGAGCAGATGAACCTTCTGTATTATGAAATGATAAGAGCAGATTCGCTAAATGACTTAACAGAACAGAATAATGTTTCATCATCTGTGTATATAAGCGTTAAAGTATTCCCCTTCTCATCATAGGAGTACTTACCATCTTCTGCTTTTTCATTTTCCACTAAATTATAGAATGTACCATTAGCTGAAAAAAAAGCCCTAATCCGCTGTCAAATCCATTTTGTCCAGGAATACATGACCTATGACCATCTTTATAGATTTCGTCATTATCCACGTACCAATGGAGAATTACTTTCATTTTCATCATCATCATCGCTACAAGAAGTAAAACCAGCACATAAAGTAATAATTAATAAAGTCGCAAAAATCTAAATGTTTTCATATTCTGTAAATAATCTTTTTGTTAATAAATTAATTTGTAGTATAAGTTGCTCAAAAATTGAGTTGGCTACTTAAAAGATAGTAGCAAAAGTTGTTTTCTAATGTCTGATTCGTAGTTATATATCGTTTTATGTACCCTGTTCCCTTTGGATAGTATTACAAATGAAAAAAAGGCGTGGAAACTATTGAATATTATCATATTGAGGCTCTGGACTGCCCAAGGTTGAATAATAAACAATAGCCCACGCCAAACGATATATAGACTACCTTAACAAGATAGGTATATAACATTGACGTGAGCGTTCTTGCCTACTATCCCGTGCAAGTGAAATTGTCCAGATTTCATGATAGGATAATATTTAAACGCTCTTCGTTAACTAATATGTCCTTTCAGCCCCAACACATTAGGTATCTGAAATTGGTACAAAGTTACAAAAAGCGTTTGTAATAGCAAGAACTATTGTTTATTAAAAGTTGAGAGCAATTCTGCTAAATCTATGGTAGTGGAAAATTCAAGACTGCCCATATATAAAAAATCCGATTTCTGAAATTTTCCACTCATCTCTTTATGCTTATGGCTTTATAACTGTTATCTAC
>VOFK01001649.1_pt1 | contig 22102 bp, 36 predicted proteins | sample 5384121 | NCBI WGS metagenome assembly VOFK01 (sample SAMN12384730, study PRJNA508395) | human gut metagenome | isolation source: healthy gut J | host: Homo sapiens | reverse complement strand
GAATCGCAATCTCTACAATGTGCTGCATCACAAGCTCCATCATTTCTATCATACTGTCCCACATAACGTCCTCCGTTCTGCAATCGCTATTGCGATATTGCGTCTCTCCTTTTGTGATAGTTCCATGATAACCCGATCTACCTGTTTTTCACACAAGAAAAAACTGCAGCGTAGATGGAACTCCGCCCGTCTCCGTCTACGCTGCAGTATCTCTTTTGGCACGTTGTTCTATTGTTCGATAAAGCGTTCGATTTCGTCCAGATCTGCGGATACCAGAACCCGCTTGAAGTCTTCTTTTTCCGAAAATCCGACTTCCACCATCTCCTCAAAAATCTTCTTCAATGCCTGATAATAGCCGTCGGTATCAAACAGCACGCACGCCTTGTTTTCGATTCCAAGCCGCGCCAGGCAGATGACCTCGGAGATCTCATCCAGCGTTCCCGGTCCTCCCGGCAACGCCACATAAGCGTCCGCAAGCTCGATCATTTTCTGCTTGCGCTCCGCCATATCCTTTGTCTCGATGCACTCTGTCAGCCCCGGATGGCGTCGTTCCTGAATCAGCTTCACATCGGGAATCACGCCGATGACCTTGCCGCCGCCTGCTAAACCGCGTCCGCTGTGGCGCCCATCAGTCCCGTGCGGGAGCCGCCGTAAACAAGGGTATGCCCGTTTTGGGCGATCCAGCTGCCGAGTGCCATTGCACCTTCCGTAAAGGAAGGGCGGTTGCCCGACGCTGAGCCGCAATATACTGCAATATTCATATCTGTCTCCATTTCTGCCGCGCTGCCCAGCTGCGCATTCCGTCATAATCTGACAGCACTGCCTGTTTTCAATCGCTCCGTGCATCCCGTCATGCCGGCACTATTTTTTCTTCTGTAATCTCTTTATAAAAATGCCACTGCACCGGCAATATCCGCCTCATCCGGCGTGTCCTTTGCAAGACCGCCCATCAGTTTAAACGGTCCGAACGTATCATAGCCCTTTGCATCCATATTTTCCCAGAAGGACACTGTTTTTGGCTGTCAGCGCTTTTTCGATCGAAGTATAATCCGCTTTGCCGCCGTAGGTGCTGATAAAAAGGTCTGCTTATTCTGGGGGCATATTGACTGCCGCAAAATTCAATACCGCCTGATGAAATTTCGAATAGTAAATACCGGATGCAAATCCGATCCTGTCGTATCGGTTCAAATCCTTTTCCGGAACCTTTACCGCGTCAATCAGATCCACCTCATATGCCGCCGCGATTGCGTCCAGCAGCTTCTTCGTATTCCCATGATGAGTGGATGCGTACACAATTGCTGTTTTTCATGATCTGTCTCCTGCCTTTTTGCTTACGCTCTGTTTTTTATTATACTTCCCGACAGACCGGAAATCAACGGACGATTTTGTACGCCGTCTGCTTGTCTTTTCCCAATGCACAGCGTAAAATGAAGCCAACGGACTTATCCTGACAAAATGCGAGGTATTCTTTCATGGGCTGTAAAAATATTTTACTCATCAAAGTGACCAGCAGCATTACAACACGATCGGCATCAACAATCCGGAGATCGAAACGCCAAACCTCGACCGTCTGGCAAGTCAGGGCATGCTTTTTTCCCGCGCATACTGCCCCAATCCGACCTGCACGCCGACCCGTGCTTCCCTGATTACAGGGCTTTATCCTTCCCAGCACGGCGCGTGGACGCTCGGCACCAAGCTGCCCGAATGCGTTCCGACAATCGGCGATTATTTAAATAAAGAAGGCTACGAAACTGCCCTGATCGGCAAGGCGCATTTCCAGCCAATCAACTCCACCGAAGAATATCCCTCCCTGGAATCCGAGCCGCTTTTTACAGGATCTGGATTTCTGGAAAGATTTCCACGGTCCATTCTATGGTTTTAATCATATAGAGCTTGCCCGAAATCACACGAATGAATTTCTCGTCGGTCAGCATTACGCGCTTTGGATGGAAGAAAAGGGCTGTAAAAACTGGCGCGATTACTTTACCGCCCCGACCGGAACAATGGATCCTGCGCAAAAATATCACTGGGATCTCCCGGAAGAATATCACTACGACGCCTGGATCGCGGAACGCAGCTGCGCAATGCTGGATCAGTATAAAAAAGACGGTAAACCGTTCTTTTTGTGGTCGAGCTTTTTCGATCCGCATCCCGACTATCTTGCTCCGTCCCCATGGGACACCATGTATCAGGGCAGAAAACTTACCCTTCCGTCTGTCGTGCCCGGCGAGCATGAAAACAGCCCCCGCCAGCACCAGCTGACCCAGCAGGAGCATCCCGACTTTTCTTCCTATAAAGAAAGCGGCTATTTGATGCACGGCATGCACAGCCATGTCAGCCCCGACCGCAATCCCCGCCGCGATATGGAAGTTTACTACGGTATGATTTCCCTGATGGACAAATATATCGGCAAAATCCTCGACCACCTCGACGCGCTCGGACTCACAGAGGATACGCTCGTTGTCTTTACGACCGACCACGGTAATCTGTTCGGTCAGCACGGTCTTTATGCAAAAGGACCTTTCCTCTATGAAGACCTGCTGCGCGTCCCGCTGATCGCACGCTGCCCCGGCATGATCGCGCCCGGCACAACGACGGACTCCCTGCAGTCGCTCGTCGATATCGCTCCAACTTTTCTGGACTGCCTCGGTCTGCCCATTCCGTACCACATGACCGGCATCAGCGAAAAGCCCGTTTGGGACGGCTCCGTCGATACGCTGCGCAGCTGCATTCTTGCCGAGCATCATCATGAACCGACGACAATCCAGGAACGTGCCTATGTCGATTCACGCTATAAGCTCGTTGTCTATCGGGAAGACGGCACCGGAGAGCTTTATGACCTCGAGGAAGACCCGCAGGAGCTCAATAACCTCTGGGCGCAGCCTCAGTACGCCGACTTGAAAAACGACCTTCTTTTAAAACATATCCGGGCAGACTTATCCGCGCGAAAGCAAATCGATGCCGCGGATTGCAAATGCGTGAGCGACATCCGATTTTTCTATTGCTATTTCCAATATAGAGTGTTAGAATGCCCGTATAAGCAGATTGTATGCTTTTCTTCGACAAATTATCGTACAATCTGCCGTAACAAAACACGATAGAGGCGCGGACTTCATCAGTACCGTGCAGGAGAACGCTCAGGACAGCTGCCTGCATAAGAAAGGGAATTCCGCCGAAGGGATTTATCCGTCCGGGATGCTTCCCTGGGCTGCATCAGAATATGCTGCAGACTGTCACAATTATGTGGAGCGCTATCTGATATTGCCAGAAAGAGGAAAAAGACCGTAGATGTGGCAAGATTAGCGCCGCATCTACGTTTTTTTTTGTAAATTTTTGTAAAGGAGAAAGATTATGAAACCATTCAAACTGCCTGCAAGGCTCTGGCAAACTCTTCTGCTCGTTCTGACCGCAGCTGCATTCAGCCCGCTGTCTGTTTTCGCAGCAGAAGCAGGGGAAGAAGCTTACACCCCGTCCGTTTATGCAACCGCATGGGCGCTGCTGCCTCCCATCATCGCGATTGGTCTTGCACTGATCACAAAAAAAGAAGTTTATAGCTCCTTATTTTTTAGGAATTGTAATGGGAGGTTTGTTATACTCCGGTTTTTCCTTTGAAGGAACGACCATGCATGTTCTCGAAGACGGATTTATTCAGTGTGCTGTCCGACAGCTATAACGTCGGCATCCTGATCTTTTTGGTTATCCTCGGCACAATGGTCAGCCTGATGAACCGTGCCGGCGGCTCCGCTGCGTTCGGCCGCTGGGCCCAGAAAAAAATCAAAACACGAGTCGGTGCACAGCTTTCTGCCATTGCCCTCGGCATTTTAATTTTTATTGATGACTATTTCAACTGCCTGACTGTCGGCAGCGTTATGCGCCCCGTCACAGACAGCCATAAGGTATCCCGCGCAAAGCTGTCTTACCTGATCGACGCAACCGCAGCACCGATCTGCATCATCGCGCCGATTTCTTCCTGGGCCGCTGCAGTCAGCGGCTTTGTAGAAGGCGAAGACGGTTTCTCCATCTTTGTCCGCGCAATTCCTTATAACTATTATGCACTGTTCACCATCGCCATGATGATTCTGATTACCGTATGGAACTTTGATTACGGCCCGATGGCAAAATATGAGACAAATGCTTTAAAGGGCGATCTGATTCTCCGACAGCAAGGAAGAAAAAGACACAATCCAGCGGACCTTTGAGAACCCCAATGGCCGTGTGCTCGACCTCATTCTTCCGGTTCTCGTGCTGATCGTCTGCTGTGTCCTCGGTATGCTGTATTCCGGCGGCTTCTTCTCCGGCGTCGATTTCGTTTCCGCATTCGCAGGCAGCGATGCTTCCGTTGGACTTGCCCTCGGCAGTATTTTTGCCCTGCTGCTCACGATTCTTTACTACTGCCTGCGCCGGATTATGAGCTTCCGGGAATGCTGCGACTGTCTGCCTTACGGTTTCAAGGCAATGGTTCCCGCAATCCTGATCCTGACCTTTGCCTGGACCTTAAAGGCCATGACCGACAGCCTCGGCGCTGCGGATTTTGTTGCCGGTACCATCAGCCAGGCAGCTGGAAACCTGATGGCGCTCCTGCCTGCCATCATCTTCCTGATCGGTGCGTTCCTCGCCTTTGCCACCGGAACCAGCTGGGGAACCTTTGGTATCCTGATCCCGATCGTTGTTGCAGTGTTCCAAAACACCGACCCGCAGCTGATGATTATCTCCATCTCCGCCTGCATGGCCGGCGCTGTCTGCGGCGACCACTGCTCGCCGATCTCCGATACGACGATCATGGCTTCCGCCGGTGCACAGTGTGAGCATGTCACCCATGTCACCACGCAGCTGCCCTACGTCATCACCGTTGCAGCTGTTTCCCTTCGTCACCTACCTGATCGCCGGATTCGTCCGCAATGTCTTGATTATGCTCGTGATCGGCTTTGCACTGATGATTGCAACGCTGTATGTGATCAAGCAGATCGCTGGAAATAAGCAAACCGCGTAAGATTAAGAAAAAGCATGCAGCGGAGGATTTTGGATCCGCCGCTGCGCTGGCGCGAAAGTTGTTCGCATCAAAAAACTGGCGCGCTGTCAGTGGATTCCAATGGTTTCCACCGGCAGCACGCCAGTTTTATTTTTTATCTTTTCTTATCCAGGATGTGGACACACTGTCCGCATGTCTCAGCGCCGTGCCATTCTCCGGCGCATCACCCGCGTACCCAGAGCACCGCTCACCAGCGGGCGCAGGCGTGGGCACAATACTACCTTCTTATCCTATGAAAAGTCACAGTCAGCCTATCAGATATTCAGCAGGTCGCTATATACCTTCAATGCGCCCTCTGTTTCGTGTGCAAGGACACGTTTTGCAAGGACTTTACCAAGCTGTACACCTTCCTGGTCAAAGCTGTTCACATTCCATGCAAATGCCCTGGAACATAACCTTATTTTCAAAATGTGCAAAGCAGTGCACCCAGAGTCTTAGGGGTCAGCTGGTCGCCGATGATAATGCTGGAAGGACGTCCGCCTTCGAAATTCTTATTGCGGTTATCATCTGCCTTACCGCAGGCAAATGCAACGATCTGTGCAGCCACGTTTGCGCACAGCTTCTGCTGGCTGGTGCTGCCCTGAATGACAACGTCCGTGCCAATCTGACTGTCCTTAAATCCGATAAACTGCAACGGTACAATATCAGTTCCCTGATGCAGTAGCTGATAGAAGGAATGCTGTCCGTTGGTTCCCGGCTCACCGAAGATCAGCCGGTCCTGTCGGATAGTTAATCCGGCTCACCGAAACGGTTGACGGATTTACCGTTAGACTCCATATCAAACTGCTGAAAGTGTGCAGGGAAACGGCTCAGTGCCTGAGAATATGGAAGAACTGCGGTGCTTGGATATCCAAGTACGTTACGCTCATAAACACCGATTAATGCATCGAGCATATCCGGGTTCTCCAGAATACATCTTGTTGGTCGCTCTGCGGTCAACCTCTGCCGCAGCACCTCCAGAAACTGTGCGAATACTTCCGGTCCGAATGCCAGAGATAATACAGCACCGCCAACTGCGGATGTGGAAGAATACGTCCGCCGATATAGTCATCCATGAAGAATGCTGCCAGATAGTCGTCGCTCTTTGCCAGAGGAGAAGTCTCACTGGTAACTGCGATCATATGCTTGGATGCATCAAGGCCTGCATTTGTCAGAGCGTCCTTTACGAAGGACTCATTGGTCAGAGTTTCCAGTGTCGTACCGGATTTGGAAACCAGAACGAACATGGAGTGCTCAACATCGATAGAATTTAGAACTGCAGCCGCATCATCCGGGTCAACGTTGCTGATGAATTTTGCTTCCATTTTGAATGCACCGTTTTTCTTTGCCCAGTTCTCCATTGCAAGATACATTGCACGGGGGCCCTAAGTCACTTCCGCCGATACCGATCTGTACAACGGTTGTAAATTTCTCGCCTGCAGCGTTGGTGATTTCACCGGCATGTACCTGATTGGCAAAAACTCTGCGATCCGCTTCTGCTGTGTTACATAAAATTCGCGCTTATCTACGCCGTCTGCCTCAACCTTGCCGCCCAGCTGTCCACGTGTCAGCTGATGCAGAACCAGACGCTTCTCTCCTGTATTGATAACTGCGCCATTGTACAATGACTCATATTTTTCTACCAGCTGAGCCTCTTTGGCAAGCTTGTCCAGAATTGCGAGCACATTGTCATCGACTGCTTTTGCCGCATAATTAAAAGTCAGACCATCCACGATCGGGGTGCTGTAGGTTTTTACACGCTCCGCGCCATTTTCTCCGGACATCACTTCCGCCAGATTGATACGCTCTGCTTTTTCCAGCTCCTGATAAGAAGCCAGTGTATCCAAATTGTTCCAGTTCAGCATAACAGATTCCTCCTCATGCAATTTTATTTTTCAGGTTTCCTTGTTATAATTCTGACAACTCGTTTTTGATTATACTATTCTACGTTTCAAAATTCAACAAAAAACCTAATGTATTTTGAGGAATCTAACATTTGGCACTCTCATAAACAATAGTTCCCACGGAAAAAAAAATGATGTCCGGATTCCACAAATTTTCTGATAGAAAAAAGGATTTCATGAAGTTCCTTTTTTTCGATAAGGACTGTTATTCAGTGCTGAACATTTTCTACAGAATGTTCAGCAGTTTGCAGTTTTTTCAGACGGTTGACCAACTCATGATCCGGATTATGCCTGATTCTGCATTCCTTATCGAGCATCATTACCGCTTCATCGCCATCGGCACATGCGAGGCCATTCTATCCCGGAAATTTCCGGTTTTCCAGTCCTTGCAAAGACTTACCCATGCCTGACAAATCTGCTCCTGCAGCCGATTTGTTTCACACCACAATTGCACACCGGAACCTTATCGATATTTTTTGAAAGACGAACGGAATTTCCGAACAGTGCCATGCAATTTTTCCATCGAACATCGGGAATTCATAGGTAAACTGAAAAGAATAAATCTTGCTGTCCGGACACTTTACCCGCTCTTTTTGATAAACCGGATTGTCGGTTCCCGAAAGATCGTATCCACTGACAGAAGGAATCAATCGGCGCTTTATCGGGTAGATTTTCAGGAATTCATCTATCCAGCTCAATTCCCAATGCTTCTTTTCCCACCTTTTTTTGGTAAAATTCATATTTTCCGAAATCGCCGGTCATCAAATTCTCCAACAATTTTTTTTTCCCGATCAACGGCGGAATTTTTTTCGTTTCTTCCCGAAATCCATGTTTGATGCGCATCTCCGACAATTTTGATTTTTGTGAGAATGATTTCCGACATATTCGCCTTTTTGTGCAACCTTCGGTGCTGCATTTTCATAAGCCTGCGCAAGCTGATCATAAGGAAGGGTTTCCAATTGATCGACATCTTTTTCTTCCAGACCCAGCTCTACAAGCATTGCTTTGACAATCTCTCTTCGAACAAACTCTACTCGCCGCTTTCAATAATTCCTTATGGAACAAACCATCCGCTTCAGGCATTTGTAAAAGCGACCAGACTTTTACTCCGCCGCCGGACTGACCAAACAGGGTTACATTTTCCGGATCTCCGCCAAACCCTTCAATATTATCCCGGATCCATTCCAGGGCTGCAATCAGATCCAAATTTCCTGCATTCGCAGAATCCTGGTATTTTTCTCCAAACGGAGACAAATCCAGATATCCCAACACATTCAGCCTGTGATTCACCGATACGACAACAACATCTCCGGCTCTGCTTAAATTTTCTCCGTCATAGGCGAGCTGTTCGATGGAAGACCCCGCTGAAAATCCGCCGCCGTGCAGCCATACCATAACCGGACGTTTCCTGCCATCCCGAATGGACGGCGTCCAGATATTTAAGTTCTGGCAATCCTCTTTTTCTGACCAGTACATATGCGGAACCATCATTTCTCCATTTCCGCCCGGCTGTTCCGGATGCAAAAAGCGGGCTCACATAGCCATAGGACTGTACATCTTTGACTCCGTCCCAGGGCTTTACCCGTTCCGGTTTCCGGAAGCGCTGCGCATGCGCATACGGAATTCCTTTAAAAATGCAGGTTCCCTTCCATTCATATCCCCGCAGTGCCCCCTCTTTTGTCTGCACGACTGGATAGTCTTTCTGATAAATAAATTTGTTCATGTGCGTTCTCTCCTCTTTCGTATTTTTTTAACTATTCCATCCCACTGTCGTAAACAATAGAATGCACGCTCTGCGAGTCATTCTATTGTCATGAACAATAGAATATACGCTCTGCAAAAAAGCATTCTATTGTCATGAACAATAGAATATACGCTCTGCAAGCATTCTATTGTCACGAACAAAAAACCGGCAGGTGATATCCTTTTCAGAACATCAGCCTGCCGGATCTTCCTTTATTATACCATAGAAATTCCGCCATAAAATGACAAATACTGATCAGTTATACATTATCTTTGAGAATGCCCTTTAAAATATCTGCGGATTTTTTCAGCGCGAGCAGCTCGCTTTCGCTCAGCTCAATCGGCACAACTGTCTCAATTCCGTTTGCATCCACCACTGCCGGAATGCTGAGTACCACGTCGTAGAGACCGTATTCCCCGGTCATCAGGCTGGATACCGGCATGATCGACTTCTCATCCCGCACAATCGCTGAGCAGATTCTGACTACCGCCATCGCAATGCCGTAATAGGTTGCATGTTTTTTTAGAAATGATTTCATATGCGCTGTTTTTTCACATGATCGAAGATCCTCGTCATCGAATCTTCGTGGTTAAAATGTCCGCGCAGCTCGCAAAAATCACTGATCTTCAGTCCGCCGACACGGGCATCGCTCCATGCTGCCAGTTCACTGTCCCCGTGCTCGCCGATGATATAGGCATGCACGCTTCTGCTGTCTACACCCAGATGCTCGCCAAGCTCATACCGAAATCTTCCTGTATCCAGAACGGTTCCGGAGCCGATGACGCGGTTCGCGGGATAGCCCGATTCCTTCAGCGCAATATAGGTCAGAATATCCACCGGGTTGGAAACGATCAGCAAAATGCCTTCAAAATCCCGCTTTTTGATCTCACCGATGATGGACCGCATGATCTTTTGCATTTTTCTGGATCAGATCCAGCCGTGTTTCCTCCGGTTTCTGATTCGCTCCTGCTGTAATCACGATGATCGCCGCATCCGAAACATCGTCATAGGTTCCTGCATATATTTTCATCGGACTTGCGAAAGCCATCCCATGACTGATATCCAGAGCCTCTCCCTCTGCCCGATTCTGATCCGCATCGATCAGCACCATCTCAGAAAAACAGCTTACTCTGCATCAGTGCAAATGCAGAAGCCGAACCTACGAAACCGCATCCTACCATTGCTACTTTTCTACTATTTATCGCCATTGCTATTTCCTCCTGATCTTTCTGTCTTTCCACGCAACGCCGTTTTTGTATAGGCTTCGCTTTTCGAAGCTTTAAAAAACAGCGCTGCATAACTAATATCCGCCCTTCCTGCCATCTTTCAGCGGACAATCTTTTCAAAGTCTGACGCCGGGTGTTTGCAGATCGGACATACATAATCCTCCGGCAGCACTTCTCCGACATACTCATATCCACAAATCTTGCAGCGCCACACGGTCTGACCATTCTCAGTCTTTCCGACCGCTTCCGGCTTCGGCTTGATCTCCTTTAAATAATATTCATAGGTTACGGATGGCTCCTTACTCAAAACATCCATATCCGTGATCTCTCCGATGAACATCGTATGGGAGCCGAGGTCTATCATATGATCTGCCTTTGCCGAAATATATGCATTTGTGCCCTCTGTCACATAATAAATTCCATTTTCGCCGCGTCTGCAGGCTTCGTATCCTTCAAACTTGTCCACATCCCCTGCCGGACTGAAAACCGAACCGTTTAAACAGCTCAAAAATCTGCTGCCTGACTGAGGACTGAGACCGTGAATTTCCCCGTGTTCACAATCATATCATGAGTCGCATTCGCCTTATTTATACAGATACTCAGCTGATTCGGCTCAGACGCTGCCTGAATCGCCGTATTGATGATGCAGCCGTTATCCTTTTTTCCCTCTTTGGCAGTTAAAACAAATAATCCGTAGCTTAATTTATACATTGCTTCTTTATTCATTTTGATTCCTCCCATCTTTTTCTTTACTTGTATTATATCCCAATCCTATTCCAGCGTCAATATAGTAATAGTAATTATTACTAATTTTATTCGTAACAATAGAATGCTCGCAGAACGTGCATCTATTGTTTACGAGTTCGTTCTTGTTCCCACACGGTAGATAAAAAACGGCAGAAAATTCTATTTCGAATTTCCTGCCGAAATTTTATTATGTTCTTAAATTTCTGGTTTAGGGCTTTTCGATAATCCCATACTTGCGATACAGCTCTTTTCTTGCCTTTTCATCTGTCGCCGCAAGCTTTGCATTCGCGACATCACCCTTACTGAGTAAAATATCCATCAGCTTGCCGAGGGGCATTTTCTCCTTCTTCACGACCTTTTGGATGCCTTTCTCAATGCCTTTTTCAATGCCTTTTTCTTCTACATATCCAGATAAATTGCACATTAAATCAACCTCCCGGGATAATCCGCTTTCCATTTTCATGGAATATTTTTCTTTTAACAATGATTTTTTCTGTGTCACTGGAATTTCTGGCGACAAAAGTGTATTTAACATTCCGATAAATTCATTCGGATAGGATTTACTTTCTTTTAATCCAATCACTACTACCGAAAGTTTATCATAAGAAGCCCTGTCATCCGGGAATCCGGGGACAACATCCCGTTTCTCCATCCGGTATTCTGAAATCGCATTTCCGATATAATCCGGCACCCCCAAAAACACAACCATATCGAATAGACCTTTTTGATATCGTCGTAGTTACTATCACAAAACTCAGTGCCAAGCTGAGCCGAAATCATTCTTGCCCCGTAAAAAATCCCCCTCGTAGGAATTTTGTAACCCGGATACCAGGATTTCTGTGCCTCAACATTGATAATCAGACGAATTTTTTCTCTGCTTCGCAATACTACTGCATAAAATCGAATATCATAAGCTATTCGCCCTTCTCCATTGACTGCATCTTCATTTGCCATCCCAATAATAGTTTCTCCAGGATTTACTCCAACTGCTGCAATCTCCGGCATTCCTTCAATACATCCCTCAATTTCTTCCAACGACAGCTCTTGAAATTCTTCTGCAGTATTTTTCAGTATCCACGCCAATACTTCCTTCTGTGCCAACACTTTTTCGACACTGAACATCATACTGCACCTTCATTTCTGCCACCGAAAGCGCTTTCGATAACTCGTTCACCATACAGAATCTCCTTCCTTTCAAATATATTGGCATAAATATATTTTTAAAAGAGATTCTTTTTCTGTCATTCAAGTTGTAATTGAATACCTACTCCCCCATACTGTAGGATGTAACAAATCCAACGATTATTTGCAGTTTTTCTCTTTCATTTTTTTCAGATACTGCGCCTTCAGCTGGTTTTCTTCCTCCAGTCGTCTGATTTCCTCCTGCAGATGCTGCACATATTCCCGGGTCAGCTTCACTCCGCCGCGCACTGCCACATCGGAATGCTGCTCCATTTCATCCAGCCACTGCATCAGCGACTTTTCCCTGATATCATTATAGGTATTGTCCGGTCTCGTAAACATAAATTTCTCCTTAAATCCCTGATGCAGAGCCGGATCCTTTATCCAGCATACGGCACATACTCAAAAGCAGTCACTGATGGAAACACCGTTAATTCTTCCTTCCCACTCTTCTTCGGAAGGATGCTCCAGCTCAACCTGCAAATTTGTCCGTCATCCAGCATTGCTTCCGCATATGCTTCGCCATCTGTTTTCAGAAGGACAAAATGCGTTCCGGCAGGGAGCGTCTCTTTCTGTCCGCTGCCGCGTTTTGTATTCGCCTCCCGCACAGACAGCTCCATATCAATGGACGAGGTCAGCTCCACTTTCCAGTCTGTATAAGTGGAAACAATTGTCCACAGCAAATCCTCTGTTTTCGGAATTCCATCTTCCTCTACATGGAATTTCTTGTAAGCCTCATAGGTTCCAAGAATATCAAAGCGTTTGCTCAGCACAAAGCTCTCCGGGTCAAAGGGGCTGATTCGGATCAATTCCCCAGATAATCTGCTGTTACAAATCTCAGATCATTTTTCATCAGTTCAAAAATCTGCAGATATTTACCGTCACCTTCTCCCATTGTTTCCAGATACAGCCATGTTTTCCCGTTCTGTGTCCGGATCAATAGATATCCATAGGCGCTGTAGCCACATCCGCCATAATAATCGGAGTCCATAAACATCTCCGTATCATAGCTGTTGTCGTCGCAGTGAATCACGATAGAGTCCGCATAATCATACTCATCCCGGTCTGCAGAATAGGAAATTTCCTCCTCTGCACCGTCTCCATCCAGATCCACCAGGCAGATTTCATCTTCTGCGATCGGAATCGCCCATTGATCCGAATTTTTCTGATATTGCTTTCGGATCAGCTCCGGATATTCTGTAAAGGACAAGCTTACGGCCTGCTCTCCTGACGCATAAGGTGCCAGCACATAAGTATTAAAATAAACGGTAATGCCATCACCTGACAGCGTCCACAACGGCTCCCCGTATTCCTCTTTATCGCCATAGAATACATTTTTTACGGTATCCGGATAATCCTCATAAAAACCGTATTCGTCTTTTCTTTCTTCCAGCTTTGCGCATACCTCTTTATAAAAGGTATCGTAATCAGACACCACATCAGAAAGCTTCAAATCCTTGCCGGTTTTTACGTCATAATTACAGGTCTCCTTGAAGCTGTAAGGATGTGCCCCTCCCAGCCATTCGTTGGTGTCCATATAATAACTCAAAACAAGGGAATCGGCTCTGGTGAAGGTAATATTTCCTTCGATCGAAAGCCCTGTCATTCCCACTCCCTCATCCCAAAGCTCCCTGTTATCCGAAATTACACTTTTGTAGGCCCCCATCTGACTTTTGTAAGTCTTCTGGTTCCATTCCTCCAGGGAAGCGCAAAAGAGCATCATGCCCTTCCTCTATAACCAGGATCTTCGGTATATCAATGCTGATGAGGGTTTCATAGCTGTCCTGATCATATTCTGCCTCATAATCATAATCGACAAGCATTGGTAAAACTGTCGCTGCACCAGTTTCAACGGCAGCTTCTTCCTGCTCGTCTGCAGGCGTGTTTTCCTGCACGGTTTCCTGCTTGTTTCCCCTTCTGCCTGCCTTTGTGTTCTTTTGCTGTCTGCTCTGCAGTTTCCTGTATCGCCGGCTGTTTCTCTGCTGTCTTTTTGTCCACAGCCTCCGGCAAAAAATAAGGAAATGCACAATAATACAGAAATAAGCCTTCTCTTTTTCATTTTCCCCCGTTCTGATGCATCCGCATCGTAAGCTTATAAAAGCTTATCCCAAAATTCGTTTTAACAGTTTCCAGCGCTGCAATACGCTTTTAAGGCAGCCTTTAAGGCTTCATATCTTTGCCTTTTTCCTCTTTGGCAAAATGTACTTTGCGGAACTGCTCCGGATTATTTTCATAATCCAAAGCTTCCTCTCCAAACTGCTCACTGGTCAGATCAAACCGCCAGTCCCCGATTACATTATAACAATGATAATTCCCGCCCGGGCGCAAAACTCCGTATACCTTTCCTCCAAAAAATATCCTGGGCAAGAAAAAGCGGTAATGGAACATTGCCCCAAGGTAGGGTTTTCCCTTGTCCAGTCTTTCCGCATCCGCGGTGCACAGGTATCTGCACACCAGAGCTTTGACAGTGCGTCATACAGCTGTCGCGGGTTATGGATCCCCGGATATTCTTCTGTTATTGCCGGAGCATCTGCATGCTCCCAACCCCAAAATTGATAGCTCATAGCCTTATATCTTCCTTTTATATTGTTCTGTTTTCTGCACGATCCGGCATCCGAGATATCCGCACAGAATTCCCGAAGCGCTCCACCCAGAATATCTGTTGGATAATGTACATACAAATACATTCTGGAAAATGCAATGAAAGCTGCCAAAACCAATGCTGCCTTCCACAGGTACTTTTCCCCTGCAAAATAAAGCGCCGATGCAGCGGCAAAGGACACTGCAGTATGTCCCGAAGGAAAGGAATAATCTGACGGATACGGAATCAAAAGCCTGACGGCATCATTGATATCGCAGGGACGGATCCTTCTCACCAGATTTTTCAGAAGCAAATTGCAGAATATTCCGTCCAGGATCAATGCTGCTCCCAGGATCAGACCGGTTTTTCGTGTTTTCGGGATCAGAAGCAAAATAACTGTAAGTACAATCCATATCACACCTCCGTTTCCAAAGCTGGTTATAAACGGCATGAGCACATCTGCTGCCGGGGTTCTGAGGTTTTGAATCCCATCCAGAATCCAAAATTCCAAATTCATGATCCAGAGTCTCCATTCGTTTTGTAAATCGTTTCGAATGTCTCTGTCTCTATCATACCATATCAAACGCCCAATCATCCACCCCTGCAGTTACTTTTGGGCAAAACAATCCCGGCAGCGTCAGGACTGCTGTCTGACCACTGCCGGGATTCCTCTGATATCCTTCTATAAAATTTACCGGAAAATCATCTGTGCGAAGTCTGCAAAGCACGGTCTCCACACATTCCAGTCATGTCCTCCGTGATAAATTCTTCTGATTTCCCGAACACCTTTTGTTTGGATAATTTCATCCTCCTCCAGGAACCTCGGAAGGAACCAGTCCTCATCTCCAATGCAGCGGAAAAAGGTATGAAAATAGCTGTTGAAGGCCACATCATCCATTGCATTTAAATAAGACTGCTCACATGCCTTTGAAATAATTCCGTCATGCTCTTCATCTCCTACTATCCTGTGTCTTAAAAAGCCGGAGAAAAGGCCAACCTCGCTGAACAGCTCCGGGTGTTCACATATTATACGGGTTGTCTGTACAGAACCCATGGACAGGCCTGCCATGCCTCTCTTTTCCTTACAACCCCAAACTGATATTTTTTTCTCTGCCATCGGAATAATTTCCTCTACCAGCATCTGCCCATAAAAGCGCACGGTTCAGTTTAAGCTCTCCGTCGATTCGCTGCTTTTTACCATGCCATTTCCCATAACGATCGCAAAGGGCTTGATTTTTCCTGCCGCGATCAGATTATCCATCAGGAGATTCACTTTTCCTGTGGTTGACCAGAAATCTCGCTCTCTCCAAATCCGTGCTGCAAATACAGAACCGGAAGCCCTGCAGACGGTACACATGGCGGAAGATATACGATCAGCTTTTCCCAGTTATCAGAAATTTTTTGGTTTATAAAATTCCCGGGTCAGTGTTCCGTGGGGAACATCCAAGCTCAAATAATCCGTCTTCATCCGGCAGCTCAATATAGTTATACGGACGACGACCGTAGCCATGTGCGATGGGAAGCTCCGGGCTGAGAACCTCCTGACCTTCTACACAGATCTGCACATAATTCACAGGCGTAGAAAATGGCAGTTCCAAAATCCACTTTTTCCCTGTTTTCGTAAACGGATACAGCTTTTTCTCCCCACTTCATGGAGAGCTCTTTGGCATTTTCGCAGTCCAACTGCAAAAATGTCTTTCCGAATCTTTTTCTTATGAGTGTGCCATTTTCCTCCAGAGCTTCCAGCTTCCGCTGTGAACTGATTTCTTCCATTTTGTTTTCCATTTTGTTTCCCTCTTTTCTGTTTCTGTCATGTCTGTTTCCAAATACCAGTACCTATTATATCAGTTTTTATTTCGTTTGTAACCGGGTAAGGATGCTGCTTATATCCATCTTCTTTTCGACTGCAGTAAACGCAACGTTCTCTCCATCGTGGATGAGGCTCCAGATTTCTCCGTATGCTCTCTTTTCAAGAAGCTCCGAAAGAAGGAAGGTGGAGGTTGCTCTCTTTGTAGCGAAGATAATTCTTCTCACGCCCTGTTTTCTGAGTGCCTCGATGTCCTCCATTTTTCCCGTCAGCATGGCAAAATCGGAATCCGTCGCAATTGCCAGCACGTCTTTCTTCTGCGCAGTAGCAAAAATCATGGCTTTTCCGTCCTGACCTACTACCTGATAAAAATGTCCTTGTACGGGAGCCTTGTATCCTGTGCTTTTTCCATTTCCCTGTACCGGCTCTGATGCAGATGTCTGCATTCTGTATTCCACAGGTGCTGCGGTTTCACCGGGAGATGCCGGCTCCGGCTGTCCGGAACCCAATAGTAGTGCTTGTTGGCTCATCCTTTGTCATATCCGCACCGGGTGCGTAATACTCGATTTTACCTGTCGTCAGGTTGGAGGTATCCGGCTCTGTCTCCGCACCGTTTACAGGAATGTATGATCCGGATAATTCTCCATTATGGCTGCCGCCGTTACCGATTCCTGCGCCTGCTCCATCCCAACCATCTCCAGACCCACCTTGTACCTTCAGCGTTGCATCTCCTGAAACGGTGATCTTTTCTCCCTCTTTTCGTAAGCCTCCGCCGATGCCTGCTCCATTGGTGCCGCCGGCCGCTGTGACCTCGCCGCCGGTGATGGTGATGTTTTTGCCATTGCCTTGGTTGCCTCCGCCAATGCCTGCCCCATAATTGCCGCCGGTAGCTGTGACTTTGCCGCCGGTGATGGTGATATCATTGCCATCTTTATAGAAACCTCCGCCAATGCCAGCTCCACTGTCAGCCGCCGGTAGCTGTGACCTTTCCGCCGGCAATCGTGATGTTACTGCCACCTGCACCTGTCGCCTCCACCAATGCCAGCCCCGCTATCGCCGCCGATAGCTGTGATCTCGCCGCCGGTAATGGTGATGCTTACTGCCATTTCTTTGGTTGTCCTCCGCCAATACCTGCTCCGTATCTACTGCCGGTAGCGATCAGCTTGCCGTTTTCATTTTCATCCGTAATGGTCAGCTTGCCATCATTGTTCTTTTTTTTCCAGACCAGCATGCCAATTGCTACTCTTAAGGGTATTTGTGCCATCCAGCTCGATGTTTACATTGCCCTTTCCATTTGTAGAAATAGCAGCACTTCTTGTGTGATATTTACATCGGAGATCGTCACGTTTGCAGTCGCGTTCTCAGCCGCATTGACCGTGATGGTGTTGCTCGTCTCCGCAGAACTATTGCGCTGTGTAATCACAGGAGCTTCATCCGGCACGGCAGAGCTGCTGCCCTGCGTTACCGTCTGCCTGGAATTGTCTGCATTTACCGTAACGCTGCCATTTTCCAGATACCAGTTGGCGGCATAGGTTGTCATGGGCAGGCTTACGCTCATGACCAGTGCGATCATGCTTGCTGTCAGCTTTTTTCTCTTCATTGGGTTTCCTCCCTCTTTTCCTTTTCCATTTTTACATTATCCCCTGCAATGAAAATTCATAGTGCATGGCAAGTGCTTTGAACAGCTTCTGCATCACCTGTTCAGAGATCGTGCGGATATCGAGTCCCTCCACGAATCGAATCACCCGCCCGATTTCTTCCTCTGGAACGTTATAGGCCCGAAGGCTCATCGTGAAAAATGAGCGAAGCTTCTTCTCCAATGTCAGCTCTGCATCACACGGATGCGCCATGTAACCTCGCATGATGCCTGCAGATCCGATCTCCAGCTCGTAAAAGTCACGCTCTGCCAACTCCGGCTGATAGGATCCGAAAATCTGATACAACTCTTTGGCTGTTTCGCGCTGAATATACTCACAGGCTTCCTTCTGGGTATAGGCTTCAATATAAATTTCCCGCAGATTTTCATTCAGCTCTGTAAGCGTCATCTGGATCGCTGTTTCCACTGCATAAACATAAACCGGAGGGAGCTTTGTGCTCGCTGCACTTCTCGCCATCGAAAACTGATTCTCAAACATGAACTGCACAAGCTCTGTCAGTACGCCGTCCTTTGCACGGAAAATGTTCTGAAAGCTGCTGCTGGACACGCTGGACTTCTCGATGATTTCCGCCATAGTTGTCTTTTTGTACCCCTGCTCCAGGAAGAGTTTTACGCATACCTGCAGGATGCGTTTCTTTGTTGGTTCGCTTAAACTTGTTGCCAATTGTCCCCGTCCTTATTCTATGTGACTATCTTTGTTTCTTCATCTGGTCTATATACCAAATATAGCAGAAAACGGAAGCTTTCGTCAAGGAGTTTTGGTTCGTGTACCATTGAACTGTAACTATTTTCTATTTAAAATTTTATGAAACCGATGAAAGAACGTTGCGGTTGTTATTGCCGCCGCCAGTATATCGCTGATCGGCTCAACCAAAAAGACAGCAAACACTTTATTCTGGATAAAATGCGGCAGGATAAAGATCAGCGGAATCAACAAGATCAGTTTTTCTTAAGCAGGCAAGCAATAAGCTGACCTTTGCCTGTCCCAATGCCATGAAGCTCTGCTGACAGGCAACCTGGAATCCAAGAGAGAATATGCCCGCCATATAAATTCTCAATGCCCATGCAGTATATGTGATCAATTCTGTGTTATTCGAAAAAATACCTGCAAATCCCTTCGGGAACAGAAGCATGATCAACCAGAAACATCCCGTAAAAACGGTGCTAAGCTGTAAATGTAAAAAATGCTTTTTTTTACCCGATCTCTGTTTCCTGCACCAAAGTTATAACTCATGATCGGCTGTCCGCCCTGACAAATTCCCTGTAACGGTAATGTTGCAAGCTGGCTGACACTTGAATAATTGTCATCGCTCTACTGCAAGGTCTCCGCCATATCTTGATAAGCTGGAGGTAAAGCTGATAGACAGAATGCTTTCCGTGGACAACATGACAAAGGTAGAGATACCAAGGGCAAGACATGGTAAGAGGATTTCCTTTTGCAATTTAAAGTTTTCTTTTCTAAGATGCAGGATCGTTTTCTTTCCTGACAGGAAACGAAGGATCCATATTGCCCCCACAGCCTGACTCAAAACAGTTGCAAGCGCAGCACCCTTTACTCCAAGATGAAATACAAAGATAAAGATCGGATCCAGAATAATATTGATCACAGCACCAATCACAGTTGTCATCATGCTGATCTTTGCAAATCCCTGTGTGGTGATAAAGGGATTCATTCCCATTACGATCAGGACAAAAATACTTCCCAGTATATAAATTCTTGCGTATGACACTCCATAAGGAAGGGTCTTATCACTTGCACCAAACAGCGTCAGCAGCTGTGGTGCAAACGCCAAAAATAGCACAGTCAAAGCAACTGCCATAAGCAGAAGAATCACAAAACAGTTTCCAAGAATCTTTTCCGCTGTCTTATTGTCTTTCTTTCCCATGGAAATTGCAGCACGCGGAGCACCTCCGGACCCTGCAAGCATAGCACAGGCATTGATCAGCATCAGGATCGGTGTAAACAACCCGACACCCGTTAATGCTGCGGCACCAACGCCCGGAATGTGTCCAATATAAATACGGTCAACAATATTATATAAAAGGTTGATAATCTGTGCCACAACAGCCGGTATGGCCAGCCGTGCCAGAAGACGGGGTATTTTTTCTGTTTCCATAGCTTGTGTATTTGACTTACTGTTCATATCTATGCGCTCCTTCCTGATTTCCATACTCTAAAAAACAGCCATATGACTGTTTTTATTATACTTGAAATGTCTCACCGTCAATTCAGCTATCTGCCACTTCCGCAGTACACAGGCACAATAACCGGGCTCAGGCTGATAGCAATGGATGATAAGATTCTTGTCTATCTCCGGGCTGTAATCATGAAGCGTATGCCTCGTACCGTTTAAAGTGGTTTACCACATGATTCATCAGCTTTTTCGCCAATCTCTGTCTGCGATATGCCTCATATCACAGTAAATACTTCTTCATCGTACTCTCTACATAGCCAATTACATTTTTCCACGCTAGATCTCCTACGTAAAAATTGCTTTTCTGAAACTGCGCCCAAAGCTCTTCCATTTGCAAATCGTCAGATATCAAATGTAATGTAGCTTCAATATTATCCTTGCTAAAAATAGTTTTCCGCTTTTCACAGGTGGCAAAATGCATCGTATAAAATCCGCTTCTCTATCTGCTCTTCATAGAAGTTCATGATACTGTAAACATCATAAAAATCTCTTAATCTGGTATTCGCGATTCCCCTATTTATTATTGTCTGCATTTTCTCAGCGAGCAATGTTTCCTTGTTATATGTAAGAACGGAAATCGTTCTATCCTCAAACATCAATTTATAGTCGTATTCTATTGCCCTTGGTGTAATTACATCATCTGTAGAAATATCGATTTTAATTGGTTGACGCATCTTGTCCAACGTAGCTTCCAGCATTACGCGAATGCCCGGGTAATCAAACTCTTCCATTTAGCGTAGTCGCTTTTATTACTGTTCCCATCCGAAATATTTCTTACCTTATCTTTTTAATTGTCTTGATGAACTAATCACACTAACACCTCCACGTACTTCATCACTTCATCTCGAATTCCCATCATATCCGCATATACAATCAGCTGCGATAGCTTTTTGTCTTTCGATGACATATATTCCTTGATAGCCGTTTGAAATACTTGTACTTCATACTTATTACGATTCCTTATCAAATCGCAAATGCAACGCTCCTGATCATAAACCTTAACCAAATTTCCACTGCTGGATGCAATCTCACAAATTCCTATTTTGTATAAATCCGGTGCAGCATATTTCACCAGAAACATTAAAATCATTATCCTTAAGATGGCTCGCATTATATCCCTGTGGCACAGTAACACACACAGATGAATACTCCCTATCCGTCAAACCGTGCAAATATAGTGCTGTTTCTCCGGAATAAATAATCGCACCATTTCTTTGTTGTAAAATGAACAACTCATCCGGCCACACATCATCCCCGCTATATATACGCCTCTCAGAGACCTTCTCCATGCCATGTTCCTTAATATATTTTTTGCAATATAGGTCTTAGAAATATCTTCACTACATACCAGAGGTAATAAGATAACCGTTATATTCTTCAATAAAATTTTCAATTTTTTCCCTTTTTTTAGTCATTCTATTCACCTCTGCACTTTGTATACGCTTTAATTATATGATTTAAAAGTGAGAAAGTAAACCGTTTTAAATTTTTTTTTTGACCTATGCAGTTTTTTCTTCGGTACTCAAAAAGCCTGAACATAGCAACCGAAGATGCCGGCTAGCGATTTACAATATCCATTGCTATCCGCCTGTCTGCCTCTTTCAAATTCTATCGGTATCAGTTTCCACTGTCCCTCCGTTACGCCAACATTCGCTTCCGTTGATGTCTCACGAAATGATCCAGTGAATATGTGTTAAAATTTTTAGCATGCAATTTTTCATAATGTATTTGTTATGTTTGCTTTCTATCCTTTCTTTCATATGCAAATCTCCCGGCAAAAATTTACAATTACACCTTTTCTGAACTCCAATACTTAATTAGCAGAGACGAGATGCGCTCTGCGAATCTCGCTTCTGATTAGCGGTCGTCAAATGCACCGCATAAATGCGTGCATTTTCCTCGTCGCCATAACAAAACGCAGAACCAATCCATTTTTCTTTTTGGATCAGCTCTGCGTCTTAGCGTCTGGCTCATTTACAATTTGAGTTTTAAATTGTTTTTTACATTTACAAGATACTCTCTCTTGCATTTCGGACAAAACAATCCCAGCG
>VOFK01002014.1_pt1 | contig 22108 bp, 17 predicted proteins | sample 5384121 | NCBI WGS metagenome assembly VOFK01 (sample SAMN12384730, study PRJNA508395) | human gut metagenome | isolation source: healthy gut J | host: Homo sapiens | reverse complement strand
TTCAGCTATGTAACTACCAAAATCATGGATTTGAAAGGCGGTGACACACCGGGGCAATCCGTATGCGACCCACTGTGGGCATATTACGGCTACGTATGCGACGGCATCTTCCAAAAACGAAGAAGAGATCAAGAATCATCCTACACAGAGCATGGGTACTCCGGTTCCGGGTGACTTAAAATACCGTGACCTGAACGGAGACAAAGTAGTAGACAGCAAAGACCGGCAAGTATTGGGTTCTTACTTCCCGAAAATCAACTTCGGTCTGAATCTTTCAGTTCAATATAAAGACTTCGACCTAAGTGCACTGCTGCAAGGTGCAGCTGATGTAAAGAGTGCTCCTGTAGCCGAAATCAGATATGCCTTCTACAATGGCGGTAAAGTAACGGAACAGCATCTGGACCGTTGGACTCCGGAAAACCCGAATGCCACTTATCCCCGATTATCCATGAGTGACTCCAAAAACCGCGTGACTTCCAGTTTCTGGATGCAGGATGCCTCTTATGCCAAGCTGAGAAACCTGCAAGTAGGTTACAGCCTGCCCAAACAGCTGATATCCAAATACGGAATCAGCCGTTTGAGAGTGTATTGCAGTATCGACAATCTCTTTATGATTTCCGGCTTCGACGGTGTAGACCCCGAAGCCATCAGCGGCAACTATTATCCATTGACCCGAAATTATTCCTTCGGTCTGAATGTAACATTCTAAACACTGACAACTATGAAACTAAAATATAACTTTATAGGATTAATATTGGCATGCGGCCTTGGTCTGAGCTCTTGCAATGACAGTTTTCTGGACAGAAATCCTAAAGACCAATTATCCGATGCATCTTTCTGGAAAAACGCAGAAGATGCCCAGAAATTTGCAACCGGAATTTATCTGTATCTGATAGAACCGGAAAACCATACTATCATGACAGACTGCTACACAGATAATGCTATTCCTGTACATGTCACAGCCGAACAGGGACAGTTATCTGCTGGTACGGCAACTTCCAGCAACCCACATTTCCTACAATTATGGAAAAATGCCTATCAATGCATCCGCAGATGCCTGGTATTTTACGAGCATATAGGCGATGTGCCGATGGATGAAAAAGAAAAAGCGCAACTGACAGCCGAAGTACAGTTTCTCGAAGCTTTCTCATACGCTAACATATTAAAATATATGGGTGGCGCCTCCCTGCTGGATCATCCGTTGGAACTGAACGAGAAACTTCCTTCACGCAGTTCTGAAGAGGAGACTTATAATCATATAGTAGGATTATTGGATAAAGCAGCAGCCAGCTTGCCCGATATCCGCAGCAACAGTGACCACGGAAAACCGAGTGCCGGAGGCCTGCTACGCACTGAAAGCCAGAGTTGCTTTCTACGCACACAAATATGATGTGGCGGAAGCTGCCGCACGCAAAGTAATGGGCATGAATGTGTATGGACTGTATGATAACTATGGTGACTTGTTCCAACCTGTAGCAGAGTTATGTAACGAAATCATCTTTGATCGCGAATATCTAGAAAACCCGAAAAACTCCAACGAAGGCAGTTATATAGGACAGTTCTTCGCTCCCGTCATGATGGGAGGATGGGAAGCTTTATCACCTACTCAAGACTTGATAGACTCCTATCCATGCAAAGATGGCAAATCAATCAAAGAGTCTCCTTTCTATAATCCGGAAGACCCGTTTGCCGACCGTGACCCCCGTCTAGGCTTCTCTGTACTGTGGAACGGGTCACAAATAGCAGGAAAAGACTTTCAACCTGAACAATATGGGAGATGGCAGCCATACCCGTACAGGATATAGCATGAAAAAAGTATATCAATCCGGACAATGACGGTATCAATAATTATGACTGGACCAACTTTATCTATATCCGCTATGCAGAAGTGCTGCTGACCTTCGCCGAGGCTCGTAACGAAAATCTGTCTGCTCCGGATACGGAAGTATATGATGCGGTCAATCAAATCCGTCAGCGTCCCAGCGTAAATCTTCCTCCTCTGCCTTCCGGCTTATCCAAAGATCAAATGCGCGAAGCTATCCGTTTGGAACGTCGTTTGGAATTTGCTTTCGAGGGAATGCACCTGTTTGATACCCGTAGCTATAAAACAACTGAAAAGGATGTTACTAAACCAGTATACGGGGTAAATGCAAAAAGGAGAAAGCATTTTTTATTGAAACCCGCAAGTTCAACGCCAAACCGTGACTATCTGTGGGCTATCCCCTTGGAAGAGGTAGACCTGGCTCAGGGTGCACTGAAACAGAATCCGGGTTGGGATTAACCACCCGGTCATTTATTTGGAGGGACAGACTCATAAAGCTGTCCCTCCAACTCTTTCTACACATCTCTTTTCATTGAAGGCAAAAGTAATTACCTTTCCTCTCGAAAAAAGATAAAGCACTTTCAAGGAATATATGGTTTTCCCACCACCAATTTATCTCTGGAAAAATCGACTTCAAACAAGTGAGGAATACGAATATAACGCCCGTTTACATCTTTATGACTATGTACAGACATCAACCATTTACCGTCCAAGGTCTGAAACAACATCCCATGACCGAAATTGGGAGGAGTAATCGGGTCTTTCTCCTGTATCCATGGTCCATCCAAGGTTCCGCTTTCAGAATAAGCCACTCCCTGAGTGTACACATTATAAATCCAACTAGTCCAAATCATACCGAGTCTACCTGTTCCTGTACGGAACAGATACGGACCGTCAGTGACTTTATTCGGTTTGTCCTTGCCATCCGCATCTTTTTCACGGCTCCACGGCGATTCGCTGGCACGGAACAGCAATTTCCCTTCGCCTATGGTTCCACTTAAGTCAGGCTTCAGTTCTATTTTCTCTATCGTACCGTCCAAGGCTTGCAACCATTCATAACAATATACCATATAAGGCTTTCCGTCCTTATCCACCCAGAAAGTCCCATCCAAGGTTGGTTTATCAGCAGGCAGGTAAGTGGAATCCTTCATCGGAACGTAAGGTCCGTCCGGGTTATCGCTCACCAAAACATGACTGGCACGGCGCTCTATTACATTCCCTTGTACCGTATCAATCTTCACCTCCTGATTGGTGAAAGTGGCAAAATAATAATACTTGCCCTTATACGGATGTAACTCGGCAGCCCAAATCATTGGTTTCGGTCCCATCCACGAACCGGAATCAGTCTTTGCCACATGAAACGGTCCTTCCCAAAGTTTCAAATCCTTGCTTTTCCAAAGCATACCGCCGGTTCCGGTCATATAATACATAGCCGTCTTCCTGTCTGCCAAAATGCAAGGGTCACTCAGTACAATAGAATCCAAAGGCACTTCCTTCCGTCTTTCCTGCTGACGTTCTTGGCAAGCAGACACCAGCCACGAAAAAGAAACACCTAACAACAAAAACAATCCAATCTTTTTCATGCATATTCTATTTTAAGTTTCACAAATTCGACATTACAAATATACGAACCTAGAAAGGTAATGAAAACAGAAAGGCACATTTCCTCACGAAATATGCCTTCAATTCTAACTTAACCTAACCTAAAATTCTATTATCACATCACAGTATGTTAACCTTCTTCCTAAAAACCTATCTTTAATACCTATTATCTCTTTTTACCGATAGCAAAGATAAAAAATCTGATTGACAACCATAGGGGTAAAATCGAGCAAGATGGATGCAATAATCAGTCAAGAACAGACTATTGCACTATTTTCCATCCTTCAGACTATTTTCAACAGGGATTACTGAAAGAAATCCAGTGTCCAGTTGTCCATCCACTCCACGTATGGAATTCCTTCCTTGAATTGAACAGGTAACCAAATGTAACGGGCATCACTGGGATGCTCCGGACGCCAGATATCCGCCATAAATATAAAGGCATCTTTCTTCCCCTCCACTTTCAGAATATAAGTGCTCTGTCCGCCAAACGTAAGTTCCGACTTAGGTCCCACACAAGGGTTGGGATGCTGAGACCACGGTCCGAAGATGGAAGAAGACGAGAACATACGAGCCTCATTGGGAGCCCAACCGGTACAACCGGAAGTGATCATCCAGTAGGTTCCGTCTTTTTTGAAGATAGCAGGTGCCTCATTGTGTCCTGCCGGAGCCACACGCACATAATTCCCTGTGTGTGAAAGATAGTCATCGCTCAATTCCGCTATTTGGAGTGTGAGGTTTTCTTCGGAAGAGTAAATATGGTAGGCTTTACCATCCTCATCTACATAAAGAGTCATATCGCGAGACATCTGTCCGCCATCCAAATCACGCTTTACTATCAAGCCTTTGTGCACAGCATCCGTCCATTCGGGAGTCCACCATTTTTCATAATTCTTGGCATTCAGAGTATCCAGCACTGCAACAGCCTGTCCGTCCATATCAACAGGCAGCTTACCAGCATTGACACGTCCCGAACGGATGAAACGGTAAGGACCGGCAGGAGTATCACTGACTGCTACCCCGGCACGGGCGGCTGCATAACCTTTTCCTTTCAATTCCAGATGGAACCACATCACAAACTTCCCTGTTTTCGCATTATATATCACTTTAGGACGTTCCAATATACATCCACGCGCTATGTCGCTGCTGTCGTTATCAACAACAACAGAAAGCGCTACGCCTTCGTTCTTCCGGTCAGTAAGATTCCGAGAAAGAATAGCACATTACTCCCACCATGGCACTGCTGGTAGTATCACATTTATTCTCACCGAACCAATAGTATGTTCCATCATGGTACATTACTCCGCCCCCATGGGCATTGATATGCTCTCCGTTGTTATCAGGCCATATCTCACCTGAACGAATGGGTTGCAACGGTTCATTGCTGCATCCGCAAAAGGTATATATTCCAAGACATAATCCTATTATTATTTTTTTTATACCCATATCTATGTATTTTATTTTTTCTGATAAACACGTACATAATCAATCTCATAACGTATCGGATAGGTATTTATCTCTACCTCGCCACCATTAATTCCACCCACCGCTAAGTTCAACAATATATATTGGGGTTGCATAAATGGATTCTTATAACTACCAATACTACCATTATAGGTATCTTTCAGTAAGATTTCATTTAGCAACTCATCGTCCAAATAAAGACGAATAGCCTCTTCGTCCCAATCCATCCGCCATATATGAAATTCGGAAGCCCAATCCGAATTTTTCTCCAAAAAATGGATAAATGGAATAGCCTTACTATTCCATTTTGCATTCCATTGACGATCTGTTCCCCATGCAGCATTGGCTAAAATATGAGGAATTCCATGCTTACGATAAAACTCCATGATATCTATTTCTCCACAGGAAGGCCATTCCATACTGCTTCCCAAAGTCCAAATTGCCGGCCATGCTCCTTTTCCTACAGGAATACGTGCGCGCACTTCAAAACGTCCATACAAAAATTCTTTCTTTCCAAATGTTGTTATAGAAGAAGAGGTGCACTCAATATATTCACGAGAAGTGCGCCAATCATAACTACCTGCTTTATATAACGGATTTTTCCGTTTTTCCGAACGTGCTTCTATCACAAGCAACCCACCCTGACACCAAGCGTTGTCAGATTGATACCATTGTAACTCCTCATTACGAGCATAACCCTGTTCATAATTCCATATTGATTCATCCAAACAACCGTCTTTATTGAATTCATCACTCCAAACCAATTGATAGTCTTGTGCATTACAATGCCCCCCTATAAGAAGTACAACACACAATTTCAGTAATTGAAATAATTTTATCATACATCTACTATCTTAAACAATATCTTTATAATCATCACAAGTAAATATTCCAATGGTGATAGCGGCTGTTATACAGCCAGCTATCCATTGTCCTTATTTTTCAAATTCCTCTTCTGTTTTTATTTATTAATCCAAAGGCGCAGTTTCCGGATCATCTATTGCAACTTCTGCATCATACATCATAAATTCACCAATATTCCAATAGGAGGAACTTCCAGTAGCAGATGTTACACTAAAACGAAAATAAGTAAAAGTCTTACCTGGCATAAAGAAAGTAGAAATATATTCACTTCCGGCTGAACTAGGGAGTCCGTCCAATGTACCTACAGTTTCCCAATCAATACCATTATTACTAATTTGTAAATCTACCACACTAGGACGTCCACTTGTGGTCCAAGAATTATCCGTTCTGTTTATGTAACCCACGAGAAAATTTTCATGAGGTTCTTTCAAATTAACCTGAATCCACTGTGGATAAGGAATAGCTTCATGCCAATTCGTATGAAAAAAAGTATTTTTATCCCCATCCACTGCATTTTTTATAGGTCCTTCCGACGGTTCTTGAGCGTTTGTACTTAACTGTTCTGCCACTAATTTGATTTGACTTCGTGACACTAAAGTATAAGACGCAGGTGCAACTCCTGAAAGTGCTCTTACAACTTTAATCTCGCCACCTTCATCATTTGCGTTAAATGTTTGGAAATTAAACTCATATTCACCAAAACGAGCACGAGTTTCATCTATCAACAATTCCGTAGTTCCTTTTGAAACAATCTTATAGACAGTTTCTTTTGTCAAAGGATCATAATACCATATTTTAAGATAGGAAAAGTCACCAGCCGGAACTTCCCATCTAAGTTGAATTTGACCGGGAAGAGGCTCTGAAGTTACCGTCTCTATAGCAACCGGAACACCTGTATATCCTATTACATCAATAGCATCTAATTTATCATCGCAGCCTGCAGTAAACATAAAAACTGACAAAGCTGCTATCGTATATTTTATATTGAATTTCATAGTTCCATTCTTTATTATTCAACAATATTTACTATTACCAACCTGGATTCTGAATTAGATTTGGATTTTTTCTTATTTCTGAATCAGGGATAGGAAACAAATACATCTTATCATCCCAATAACGATTACTAATTACACGTTTATAAGTATATGTATCATTATTTTTTGGTAATTTGCATTTGTACAATACTTCTTTGAGTATCTCCAGCCTTCCAACGCCGAACATCCCAAAAACGATGTTGTTCAAAAGCAAGCTCCACCATACGTTCACGACGATATTTCTCTACAAACTGGTTATTAGTCAATCCTTCAGGTACTTCAGGCATTTGCACATCTGAACGGTTACGAACCACATTAACAGCTTCACGGGCAGACATTGTGAATTCCGTACTAACAGCATCAGCTGATCCCAAATAATTAAATACCGCTTCAGCATAATTTAAATAGAATTCTCCCAAACGATATGTAATCCAATTATGGCGTTTTCCTCCACTACTGGTAGAAGCACTAATATCAATAGTCTTATCCAAGTACTTTTTCAAATAATACCCGGTGGGAGTTGCTCCAGCAATAGGTAGTGCATTGCGTCCTCCTATATAAATTTCCAATGGATTTGGATTAGTATCTGGCCATTTCTCACCATTTACAGCGATAGTCATTTCCATACGAGGATCACGATTATCATACGGTTTATTTGGATCATATCCACTTTCTGGCTCATCCCATGCTTTTCCTGTTACTTTCATTTCGTAAGCATCAACCAAAGTTTGAGTAGGACAATTACCTGACCCACCATTTTCCATTCCTACTGGGAAATTAGTATATTCAGGCGAACTAGTATCTCCGATACGACGTACAAAAATCATTTCTGACGCTTTCCAATTATCTGTTCCCCATAACTCTGAATATTTACCCATTTTTATGCCATTCTCTGCACAAAAATCAATAACTTTCTTACTAGCTAAAGCTGCTTGTTTCCACAAATTTACATCATTAGCTATATTAAATAAAGGGCTTGCTTGATAAAGTAATGTTCGAGCCTTCAAAGCCAATACTGCCTGTTTAGTAATACGACCAGTTTCAGGGCTTTCTCCATTAGCGGCATCATTTTCTAATTTAGAATAATCCACAGGAAGTTCATCTGCTATCTCATCACATTCCTTAATTATAAAATCAAAAACCTCAGCAGCCGGTGTACGCTTCACCTGATTGGCCTCTTCTTCAGTCAGCACCTTCGTAACCAAAGGTATATCGCCATAAGCACGTACCAAATTAAAATAGAAATAAGCACGCAAAAAACGAACTTCATACTTATAACGGTTAAAAAGCGATTCATCTCAGCTACATAATTTTTATCTTCTTTCAATTCAGAAAAATCGGCATTTTGTGATTCCTCCAAAAAGAAATTAGCATCCCTAATTCCACTATAATAATTCCATAGACTATGAGAATTAGTCGAGCTCCATGCACCGTTTATCCAATCATGTATTGAAGACCAACTCCACGCAAATTGCGCCTCATCACAAGCAGAGCAATAAGAAACCTCACTAGGCAAATCATAATCCAAGTAACTATATATATTCGTAACTACAGCTCCGGTACGTCCAAAATCTGTAAATACATAATCTTTATCATACACAGTATATTCATGATAGTCCAAATCCGCACAAGAAGCCATAACCGACATATAGGCTAACCCTAACAATATTTTTTTCAATTTCATAGTCATACTTTTTTAGTTATAAAAAATTAAAAGCCAACAGACAAACCAATATTAATAGAACGTGTGGTCGGAATACCATTTCCTATTGATTCCGGATCTATTTCTTTAATATGGTCCCAACAGAACAAATCAACCCCTCTTACATATAGCTTAGCACTGTTCAAATGCCATTTATTGACAACTGAATGAGGTAATTTATAATATACTTCACAATTACGTAATTTTAAGAATGATCCATCAACCAACCATACGGAACTTGACTGTGTATTATTCTGAACAGTTTCAGTAGTCAAACGAGGATATCGTGCATTAGGAGTTTCTGGTGTCCAACGATTTTCATAATAGTAATTTGAAATAGCATTGCCATTAGACAATGGACGATACAAACCATTCAATGTAGTCCATGAAGTATAATTTCCAACCCCTTGAAAATCAAAATTAACCCCTATTCCTTTCCATTCTGCGCCTATATTGAATGAATAATAAATTTCAGGGACACTAGAATTATAACCTAAAGGAATCTGATCAAATTCATTAATTACATTATCGTTATTCTGGTCTTTATACTTAATGTCACCTGGTTTCACGACACCGAACTGTTGGGACGGACTATCATCAATATCACTTTGATCTACAAAAAATCCCACTGCTTGATAACCAAAAATCTGTCCCACGGCTTTTCCAGTAGCACGAAGATACTCATAAGCTTTCGGTTCTTCCAACTGCTCTACAATTTTATTCTTAGTTAAAGTAAATGTTCCCCCAAAATTGAAACGAACCTTACCTAAGCTTTTTATATAATTTGCTCCAAATTCCAAACCTTTACTATCAACCACACCAGCATTAGCATAAGAAGCTGTTGCACCCAATATTGACGAATTCTTACCACCTGTATATACCCAAATATCTTGACGCTTTTCATAAAAAGCGTCAGCTGTCAACGTTAGACCACCAAATAAAGTAGCATCCAGACCGACATTATATTTATACGCTTTTTCTGTTGTACCATTTATTGAGGGCAATTGACCTTCCTGCCAACTTCCACCATTACTAAAATTATCTTGGATAGGATATCCACCACCACTCCCGTTCATGGTTTCATACCAATATCCGTTATAAGGAATATTATCCGTATTAATAACGCCGAATGAAGCACGTAACTTCAAGAAATTCAGCCATGAATAATTATTCAATAGACTTTCATTAGATGCAACCCAAGCAAGTCCTACTGTAGGAGAAATATGCCATTGATTTCCTGTTTCCAATAAATTAGACGCTGAGTTTACTAATGCAAAATCGAAGAAATAACGATTTTTATACCCATAATGCGTATACCATGACCAATTGCAATGATAAAGATTAGAGTTTATATTGGCATTATTGTCATATTTATAAGTATACATCAATGTTGTATATACTTTATGTTCTCCAAACTGACGCTTCCAGTCCACATTTGCCATAAAATTGAAAGAACGATACTGCCAATCAAGTTTACTTCCTCCTTTCATCTCACTGTCCGAGCCACCTGTATATTCGGAAAAAGCACTCGGTTCACCATTTTTCCATTCTGTCACAACAGTACTTCCATACGCATAATCTTTGCAATGATCCTCCCAATAAGAAGCAACATTATCATATCCCATACGAAAAGAGGCTCCTAAACCTTTCGTGATAGAAGACAAATCCTGTCTTAAGCTCATATCTGCCCACAACCCCAATGTATGTCCCTTGGAATAACCGCGACCCTGAGCCAATGCAACTGGATTATTATATCCATCCCATGTTGCATTACCACCCCACAAACCATTTTTCTGTACGAATAGGAAATGCCGCAGATGGAGTCATATATAATTTTTCCAATCAAATTATCAGAACCATATCCCGGACGACTAAATTCATTTAACATCCCCATAATATTTACCTGCATTTTAGTCTTAGGAGTCAAATCAATATCCAAATTACTACGAAAATTTGCTTTAGAATACTTCTCTTGAGTTGAATAACCATCATTCTCATTGGCATTTTTATAAAAGCCACGACCGTTTTGCAAATTCAACATTGTATAATAACGCAATTTAGAAGCGCCTCCACGAAAAGTTAAAGTTGCAATATCTGATGATCCTCTTTCACGGAACACCTCATCCCACCAATTGACATTGGGATAATAATAAGGATATTTGCCACTTTTGAAAGCATTCAATTCATTCTGACTATATTTAGCAGCTTTTCCATCATTAGCCAATGCCTCATTCATGGCTCTAGCATAAGTATACGAATCCGACATTTCGGGTAAACGATTTTGATAAGTAAAACCATGATCATAAGCAAAACTTATTTCACGCTTCTTATATAATCCACGCTTCGTTACGATATTCACTACTCCATTCGCTCCTTTATAACCATAAAGAGCCACTGCAGCTGCATCACGCAAAACCGTTACGGACTCCACCTCTTCCGGTGTAAGATAACGTAAAACTTGATAAGCGTTATCACGCTCCAAACCATCAACTACCAGCAATATACCATTATTACCATTTAAACTTTTTTGCCCACGAATGAACATAGAAGGTATTTGCTCCCACATGGTTCCCGTTTTTTGCATAGTAGTCAATCCGAGCACATTGCCGTACAATGAATTACCTACGGTATATGAAGATCTAGTTGCAATATCATCACTATAAACAGTAGAAGCTGCTCCCGTCGACTCAGTATAGGTCTGTTCCAATCCAAAACCGTAATTCACTTTATTCGAAAAGAAATCCATTATAACAGTCATCTTTTTATCCATTTCCGCCTTTACTACTTTTTTTGCATCATACGGCGTCTGAATCCAAAGCTGAGCATCCTTTGATACTGAAATTGTAAAATTTCCCATAACGTCTGTCGATACCATAGTAAGTGGTTGCCCCAATACAGACACGGCAGCTCCCGATACCGGGTTTCCCACCTTATCAACCACCTTACCAGTCACATTAACTTCTTCCTGTGCCATGGCATTCATACTTGTAAAAGCAAGTATTGTCAAAGCTAATATTTTATTTTTCATTGTTTCTAGTTTTTATTAGATAAAAAATCAAGTATTACCAACCTGGATTTTGAGTCAATCCATATCCTTTGTTTACTTCATTTACAGGAAATGCAGACAAATACCATTTTGAATTGAAATTTGTCCACCATGCACGAGCTGAATTAGATATTTTGAACTGAGTATATTTAAATTTTGTCGGAAAAGGTCCCCGTTTATCTTCCGGTTTATCAGACCATGAACCACTTCCACCATCAGCACGTTCAATAAGCAAACCATGTAAAGGACGCTCAAAAAGATCAGCACGCTTATTACGTATCATATCAAAGAAACGAACATCTTCCAACCCAAGTTCACAAGCACGTTCTCGTAATATTTCTTCCATCAAAGCATTCGAATCAGATAGTAAATTCTTGTCTTGATTCGACTCTATCAACCCTTTTAATCCGACACGCGCACGTACCTTATCCACCATCTCTATAGCTAGTTTCGGTTGATTATTTTTCAGAAGTGCTTCCGCATAAATCAAATACATTTCCGACATACGTAAATAAGGCCATTCCAAATAATTATTGGCTAGACTTCCTTTACCTTCTTTATAGAATTTATATAAACCGAAGCCTGTTGCATACTGTCCTGTTTCAGTACTTGTACTATTAGCGTTTTCACGTCCTCCTACCCATAATTCCACAGAACGGCCACTCCATTTAGCACCATTTACCAAAATTGTTTCATACAAACGTGGATCACGAGTAGGTTTATTATAATCATTATTCTCAAAAAACATATTATTATTCTGTACTGCCTTATCAAAGTCAAAGGATTCGCCTGTTGCCATAGGGAACATTTCCATATACTCCAATGTAGGCGTATAACCGCCATTGGGCACCCAATCGCCCCAATAATACCACCAATCCCAATTATACTTACCAATGATACGGGTAGAAATCAACAATTCCGAATTTTCACGTAAGAAATAAGCTTTATTAAAAGCCGCTCTATAGGCATCATTCGTATCACCAACAGCCTGAACTAGTTCATAATGCCCATTAACTTGCAGGGCTTGGAAAAATTCTTCACAAGCAGTCAGACATGCTTTCCATAATTCAGGTTTATATCCTCCGTACCACACTTGATGATTGATAACCGCTTCTTGTGGTTCTGCCGTACAATATGGTTCATTGTCATTAAATAAAGGACTTGCAGCAAAAAGCAAAATTTTACATTTCAAGCCCATAGCTGCCGCTTTAGTCATACGTCCTTGCCAGTTAGCCTCTCCATCCTCAGTCAAATCCCAAGGAAGTACAGTGGCCGCTTCATCTAAAAGACCTATCATAAAGTTCACTGTTTCTTCTACGGTAGCTCGAGGAACATCATATTCATTTTCAGCCGCAAAAGACGCTTTTACTATAGGCAATCCACCAAAATGACGAAACATATCAAAATAGCGAGAAGCTATTATTACCTTCGCTTCCGCTTTCAATCGTTCTTTTTCATTCCCGTCCATATCGGGTACACGATCTACATTTTCAATAAAGATCCATGAACTACGTATTGCCTGCCAAGTTTCTTCTTTAGTAAAACCAAAACGTGTTTCAGCTGTACCATCTTCTGTACTAGCAGTATAAGTACCAGAATAATAATGTCTATTCAAACCATCCCATGAATTATGAGAATGAAAACAATCAGATAAACATTCAAACATACCAGTATTCATCTTACCATCCACATCATTCCAGTTTGTGGCCAAACCATAATACAACTTTGAATAAGTATTCCACAAAAAACGACGAGCATACTCCGCTTTACCGAAAATTGTATCTTGAGTTACAGCCACACTTGGTGCTTTTTCCAAGAAAGCATCACCGAATTTTATATCATCGACACATGAAGTGGCAAGCGTTGCTCCCACAAATGCTATAATAAACCATTTTTCAAAATGTTTCATAAGATTTCAAGATATTAGAATCCAACTTTTAAACCTAAATTAATCACGCGAGTCAATGGATAATTTGGACGATCACTTTGACGTGACTCAGGATCCCCCCACATAAAATCCGTCAATGTGAATAAGTTATACGCACTTACATATAAACGGCACTGATTCATTTTTATTTTCTTCATGAAAGGCATATTAAAATTATACCCCAATTCAACACTTTTCAAACGTAAATAACTTGCATCACACAAATACAAGTCGGAAGTTCTATAATTGTTCGCTTGAGCTAACTTCGATATACGAGGGAATTTAGCCGTATAAGTATCGGCCGACGAACGCCATGTATTTTCATATTGATAAAGAAGCAATCCTTTATTTTGTGTATCTCCCAGCGGTTGACGGAATTCGGAAAGCATACGGTCTACATTCCACGCTCCTGTAAACTGCGCTGTAAAATCCCATCCCTTCCAACTAAATCCAAGATTCAAACCAGCTGTATATTCAGGAGTATCCACATACCCCAAATCACGGCTAGCATCATCTCCATCAATAACACCGTCACTGTTTAAGTCAGCAAATACCGCATCACCTGGCTGTAAAGATAAACCATGATCTGCTATAGGTCTACCAAATTCTTCCTGATATCTAGCCTCTGCAGTTTCATCATAATATCCCCAAAATTTATAAATCAAACGAGAACCAATTGTACGGCCAGTTTCATACAACCAATCTTCATTCTTTTCAATCTCATTCTTATAAACAATTTTGTTGCGCGCAAAGAGAGATTGAAGTTTGCCCAATAACGGAAATCATCACCGATTTTATCATTCCATTTTAGCTGAAACTCATATCCTTTATTTTCAGTTTTACCAACATTCATAATAGGTAAAACCATACCCAAAATTCCCGGCATATAATCTGGAGAAGAAAGAATATCTCGACGGTTTTCTTTAAAATAATCTAAAGAAATATTTAGTTTTTCATTCAGAATAGAAAAATCAATACCATAATTCTGCTTAACAGATTTTTCCCAAGTTACATCAGCATTCGATTTACTAGCCTCATAAGCACCCGGCTTCTTATTTCCAGCATTCGTACCGAAAAAATAGCCATCGTCATTCAAAATATAAGCGTCTGGAAGATACAAAAATCTATTATTTCCGTTATTATCATTACCTACCATACCTACAGAGGCACGTACTTTAAAGTAATTGATCACTTTCTTTAACGGCTTAAAAAAAGACTCTTCACTGACAATCCAACCAATAGAGCCAGCTGGGAACAAGCCATAACGTTTACCTGGAGCAAAATTCTCAGAACCATTATAACCAACATTAAACTCTGCCATATATCGAGTTTTATAATCATAGGTAGCACGCCCCACAAAGCCAACATAAGCCGAAGGAATATCATCATAAGTACCTCCTGGATAATATCGTTTTGATTGATTATAAAGCACCAAACCTGTCACATTATGATCTCCAAATTTGCGACTGTAATTCAAAGCAGCTTCCATATACCAATCACGTGATTTACCTTCACCATTTGAATTACGACTATAAGACAACTGAGAATCAGAGCCACTCTTACGATAACCAATAGATCCATCATCATGAAGAACTGGTGTATATACAGCCATAGAAGAACTGGCTATTTTTTGTGTCCAATAACTAGTATTATAAGAACCCTTCAATTTAAAAGAAAGTCCTTTGGTTATAAAATCTAACTTTTGATCCAATACAAGATCCACATTCAACACATTTGTTGTTGTAGAACGGAAGCCTTTCCCATAATAAGAATTCAATCCGTCAGATCCAGTAAATGGTAGATAATCAGCATTTGAAACCACACGTTTTCCATCTACAATGCCTGCACCAGCAAAAGGCACAGCCCAATATAATTTACGGAACAGCTGATTCTGGTCTTCTCCAGACTCAGGAGTACGTTTAGTTTCAATACGCCCACCAATATTAACAGAAATTAATGTAGTCTTAGTCGCATCAAAATCCAAATTAGCACGATAATTGTAACGTTTGTAGTTAAAGTTAAAATTATCAGACGCTGCAAGTTGTTTGAACATACCATCTTGTGTAAACATACCTGCTGATACAAAGTAACGCATTCTATCAGTACCTCCCGATATATTTACATTATGTTGTGACTGAAACGCTGCCTTATTCATACAGTAATCAATCCAATTAATATCCGGATATAAAATAGGATCTGTATGATCTCTGAATTTTATCAATTGCTCTTCTGTAAATGTAGGTACTCCACCATCATTTACCTGTAAATCATTATAATAAGACGCATACTGATAAGAATTGGCAAATTCCAATTGTTTCGTTCTTAAGTTAACACCTGCCGAAGTTGAAAAAGAAATTTTAGCCTTACCTTCAGCACCACGTTTAGTAGTAATCAATATAACACCATTAGCACCACGAACACCAAATACGGCTGTAGCCGAAGCATCTTTCAATACCGTAATACTTTCTACCTCATTGGGGTCAATCTGCGAAAATTCGCGTTCTACCCCATCCACTTGAATCAAAGGTTTGGCATTATTCCAAGTAGCAATACCACGCACATACAAATCCGCCTCATCAGCACCGGGTTCACCAGAATATTGCACCGAAGAAATACCTGTAATCTGACCAGACAATACATTCGACATAGACGCAGCAGGAGTTTTTAGCAAATCCTCACCTTTCATTGAAGAAATGGCTCCTGTTATAGAAACTTTCTTTTGTGCACCATACGCTACGACTTGTACCTCACCTAACATTTGTGAATCATCTTCGAGCACAACTCTTAAATTCTTACCAGATTGAGGTGTCAAGACTTGATCTTTGTAACCGATAAAGGAAATTTTTATTTTTCCATTTTTAGGTACTGAAATAGAAAAAGTACCTTCAAAGTCAGTAATTGTTCCCATTGTAGTACCTTCTACAACAACATTCGCACCAATCACAGGCTCACCCGAAGCATCAACAACAATACCTTTTATAGTTTGCTGTTGATGTATTAATTGAACAGCCATAACCTTATCGGCAGCTGACACAACCAAGGGGTGAGAAGCTATGAAACCAGTGCAAAACAATAAGACAGTAGTAAATGCCTTACGATTTCTCATAAATGAGTTAGATTTCATTGTTTTTTCCTTTTTTAAAATTAGATAATAAGGTTTATAAACTCTTTATATTTTGTGGCAATCTTTTTACCCCAAAAAAAACTAATCAACTTATTGTTTCATCTAAAGTTTTTTACTAGATTTACAAATGTTTTAGATAAGATATCCTTTAAAACGATGCAAAAATAAAAGATGTTATGAAAAAACAAAGATTAAAAATTAAGCAAGAATGGTAGAAAAATCATTCATAACGAGTTTTTAGTCCATAATTGTCAAATATTCTATGGTTCATAAATTTAATATAATCAATTGTATTAGAATTACATATGTTATATATATGTTATTAGATGTTTTAATTCCAGCTACTGCCCAGCCATATATGATTAAAAAGATTGGGAGTAGAAGACGGAATATCTAGTAATTATGTAGTTGGAATCACCCAGGATCAACAAGGTTGTATGTGGATCGCAACCGAAGACGGATTAAATAAATTTGATGGTAATCATTTCACCGTATATACAAAACACACCTCTGGCCTGACCAGTAATGAACTAAATACCGTATTGGCCGATCCCAATGAAAATATTATCTGGATTGCAACTCAACGCAACGGATTATGTGCATTTAACTGTGATCAAGAAACATTTACCTCCTATATAGCTGAAAAGTCACAATTACAAACAAATGACATTACTGACTTGTCTTATGCCTCAGATGGAGGAATATGGATAACCCACTATCATGTCGGCATAGAACATTATAACCCCCGAACCAAAAAATTCACAGCCTATAGAAATGATGAAATACAAGGGTTACCGATTCCCAACTGGACTTCTTGTGAAGACAGAACAGGGCATTTATATATTGGACATGCCTTCAATGGATTAAGCATCTTATCATTAAAAGACAAGACTGTTAAAAATTATATACCTGATCCCAAGGATCCCAACAGTCTGCCCGGACAAGAAGTTCGAGCCATTTGCATAGACAAGAATGACAATGTATGGATCGGAACAAACGCAGGACTTGCCCTCTTTAATCCTACCACTGAAAAATTTACAGTATTCAAACATAATCCCAATGATGACAATTCACTATTATCCAATTCTATATACGATATCAAACAGATGAAAGACGGGAAGATATGGATATGTACCAACATGGGAGGAGTAAGTATATTAGATTTACAACATAACGCCTTTATTTCTGCAGAGGAAATAGATTTTCAAAATATAAAGGCCACCAATGACAATTATGGGCTATCTTCACCTAATGCACGATGTGCCTATCAAGATTGTTATGGTAATATATGGATAGGAAACTATCGGGGAGGTATCGATTTCATTAGTCATACCCAACCCATGTTCAATATTCTACCTTATACAATAGAAACAGCAAAAGGACTAAGCTACAAACAAGTGTGGGGAATGTGGGCTACAGACAATCAAGTATGGCTAGGAAGTGAAGATGAATTGGGATTATTTATAAATGGAAAGAAAATAAAGACATATGATCTTTACTCGCATGAACTTGTGTACAACACGCATATCAATACCATTTATGAAGACAGACAGAAACGTCTATGGCTTGGAACTTACAAAAACGGAATACTGCTCTATAAACCAGATAAACAAGAAATTGTTCACATATCCTCTAGTCTATTCAACAATCTAGATGTCAGATGCTTTTATGAAGATCAGAACGGAAAAATGTGGATTGGGACTGAAACCGGAATCTATTCCTGTACAAATGAAGTACTCGTAAAGGAAGAAGAAATACAAAAACAATTACCAGACATCATGGTACATTCTCTTTTGCGTGACAAAGAGGGGAAATTATGGGTAGGTACTTTCGGCAAAGGCATCTCTATCTTTGATGTAAACAATAAGCTACTATGGAATTTCGTTATTGAAAACGGCTTCTGCTCCAATGCTGTGAATCACATGATAAAAGATTCAGAAGAGCAAATATGGGTTGCGACCCGCGAAGGACTAGCCGTATTCAAAAATACCAGCCAACCAAACAGATACAAAATCTTTAAAGAAAAGGAAGGTTTAGAAAACAGTCATATACGTGCTATTTGCGAAGATTTGGAAAAAAGAATTTGGATAAGTAGTAATGACGGCATCTCCTGTTTAGATCCAAAACAAAACCTATTTTATAATTATAATCATCACGACGGAGTTCCGATGGGTGATTTCATGAACGGCTCCACTTGTATGACTCACAATGGAATTATCTATTTCGGCTCTCAAAATGGAGCATGTTTCTTTAACCCCAAAGAACTATCTTCTATCCGCCAAGTTTCCCCTGTTAAAATCACCCAATTCTGCAAATACAATAAAAAAACAGAAAGTAAAGATGCTGAAATTTCAATTCCATTCAAAAAGGGAGTAGTCCATTTACCTTATAATCAGAATAGTTTTCGCATTACATTTAATGTATTAGACTACACACAAAGTCCACAGGTAGAATTCACTTATATGCTAGAAGGTCTTGAAAACAGATGGTATGACACACAAGGAGAAAATCAAGTAATTTTTCGTAATATACCTCCAGGTAAATATAACTTCAAAGTGAGAACACGCATCCGTAATCAAGAATGGGACAAAGAAATCGCCTCATTGAATATCTTTATTGCTCCTCCCCTTTGGCTTACCTGGTATGCCAAATTGGGTTATGTCATATTGTTTATCTTCGCATTATATGCATTGCTCCGTTTTTATAAACGTAAACTGGACTTAGAGAGTTCACTGGAAGTGGAACGCAAGCAAAGTCTGAACAAACAAGAACTGAATGAAGAACGCCTGCGCTTCTACACCAACATCACCCATGAACTGCGTACTCCGCTCACGCTGATTCTAGGTCCATTGGAAGACCTGTTGAGTGATGCTACCTTATCTCCCAAACACGCCAACAAAATCAGCATCATTCATGATAGCGCCACCCGTCTGCTGAATCTGATAAACCGCATACTGGAATTCCGCAAGACCGAGACCCAGAACCGTAAATTATCTGTAGCCAAGGGAGATCTGGGACAATTGGTACAGGAAGTGGGATTACGTTACAAAGAGTTGAATCCCAATAACAAAGTAAATTATCATATTCATATCGAAACAGAAGATACGGAAATCTTCTATGACGCGGACATGATCACCATCATACTGGACAACCTGATGAGCAATGCCGCCAAATATACTTCCGAGGGAGATATCACCTTATCACTCCGTTCAGTAGAAGAGAACCAGATAAAATACACGGAAATCAGTGTCAGTGATACCGGTCATGGCATTGACGCCGAAGCGTTACCACACATTTTCGACCGCTATTATCAGGCAAAAAGCAAATATCAGGCATCGGGTTCGGGAATCGGGCTCGCTCTGGTCAAAGGTTTGAGCGAATTGCACGAAGGAATCCTGAAAGTAGAAAGCACAGTAGATACGGGAACCACATTCACACTGCGTCTGCTCACCGAGAATACGTATCCCAACGCTATCCATGCCCAACATGATATGGAAAAGAAGCCGATGGATGCAGAGGAAACCACCATTACCGATACACCAACCGAGAATCATCCCATTGTACTGGTGGTAGAAGACAATACAGACATACGGGAATATATCCGGAGTTCTTTTACTGAACTCTATGAAGTAATCACTGCCAAGGATGGTAAAGAAGGCTGGGAACTGGCACAGGCACGAATTCCCAACATCATTGTCAGTGATATCATGATGCCGGTCATGGACGGTATCGAACTTTGCAAGCGAATAAAAGAGGATATGAGCACCAGCCATATCCCTGTAATCTTACTGACGGCTAAAGATTCTTTACAAGACAAGGAAGAAGGATATGCATCCGGAGCAGATTCCTATCTTACCAAACCGTTCAGTGCCAAGCTGTTGCACAGTCGCATCAACAATCTGTTGGAAACCCGTAAGAAAATAGCCTCTTTGCTGGCACTGGCCGATATACAGCCCAAACAGGAAAGTGCCGTGAGTTCGTTAAACAAACTGGATAATGAATTCTTGCAGAAAATCACGCAAATGTAATCGAAGAGAATCTGGAAATGGAAAAGATGGATATCGCTTTCATTGCCGACAAGATGTGCATGAGTCACTCTACCCTTTACCGCAAGATAAAAGGACTGACAGATATGTCCGCCAACGAATTTATCCGTAAGGTAAAAATGCGCAAGGGAGTGGAACTGCTGATGTCCGGACAATATACTATTTCAGAAATAGCCTATATGATAGGATTCAGCAGTGTGGCCTATTTCCGCCAATGTTTCAAGGACGAATACGGAATGTCGCCTTCGGATTATGTGAAACAAAACAGTAGACTCCCCTGGCGGATTCTGATCATTGCTTGGTATCATCCTGAGCAGTTCTTCTTTAGAGTTTTATATTTCTGCTACCACCCTTCCTGCTGAAATGCCGATGAAAAGTGGTAGCAGTGGAGCAACAATATAAAAAAGCTCGTTTGTTGTAGAACTCTTGGATCAAGTTATAACTGTCACAATCGAATTCAAGTCCAGCCTGAACATTCTTGTTTCTATTTTTCTTCCAAAGAAAGCAGTATCCCGATCACTTCCGCATAATTCTTTCTACCGGAAGGAATGTTGTTACCCTTTAAAAACAGGTTATAAATTTTATTCTGCACTTCACCCAACAGGGTACTATAACGCTCATGCCAATACATACGTTTATATTCATAATCCTTCACCACTTCGGGACGGATCGTCTTAATCCATTCACGGAATTCCTCTTCCGTCAACACAGAAGATGCATTGACCAGCACATAGGGCAACAGACCGAAATAGGCACTATAACGCACCGCCGGCCGCTTTGAAGAGCGACAAACCCTGTAAGCCCAATAATTCGCTTCCGCCTCATTACTTACCCCCAACAGGTGAGACAGTTCATGGGCATACGTAAATGGCAATTGTACAGGAAGCAATTCTTCATTCAATTGCGACTCCGCAAAAAAAGGTCCCATATATCCCAATACCCCCACACCCGAATAAAGCGGATTGAACCACACCTGCTTGGGATGCTGATAATCCCGGGGAAGAGCCAAGCCATACATAGACGGAACCTGCCGGTAAATCTCCTTGATCTCCTGCCGCATCCTTTCAGGGTCCGTTTTCACCTCAGCCGTATAGGACTGATTCAGACTATCTGTATAGGAAACAAGGAAACGATGGAATGCCTGTTCATCGTAACCGGCAGGCTCCACCTCCATCCGCCGGTAAATATCGTAACGGAAATAATTCAAGCCCCATCCCAGATAAAACCAGATATAGACCCATGCCAGCAACTCCACTTCCCTGCCCACAATGAATCTCCAGCTTTTCTTCTTCCGGCGTTTAAGAAAAGGATAAATAATCATCCATAAAATGATTACAACCACCAGCACCTCCTCTAAGGAAAAAGGGAAAACAGAAGCTATAGCGGACAACGCCGCCGACAGCCACGGATAGATATGACAGGCATACCCTTCGGCCATGACGGGAAAAAAACGGCAAAGTACAATGCACAGAAGAAG
>VOFK01003064.1_pt1 | contig 22132 bp, 27 predicted proteins | sample 5384121 | NCBI WGS metagenome assembly VOFK01 (sample SAMN12384730, study PRJNA508395) | human gut metagenome | isolation source: healthy gut J | host: Homo sapiens | reverse complement strand
TTACGTATTGCTAACACACAAGAAAGATTCCTGTCATCAGACGCAGAGTCCGCTGACGTTGTCTTCTCCTTCTGGAATATGATTTTTTCTGTTATTATCGGTACATTTCACGCCACAGTCAAGATCTCCTCTGTCAATTGATAAAATACAAGTTCAGCTGCAGCAAAGATTCGTTGCTAACGGAATATTATAAGTATCGTCATCCGAATCACATCATTAAGATCTGGATCGTTTGCCTCTATGGCCTCTAAGGAAAATCAGTACCGGATATCATTCTGTGCGATTCAAAGTTCTAACTGCTGTCCCCAGGGAACCCAAAAAGATATTTGTGAATATTAAGATCTTCGTCACTTCCTCGATCAAACGTCCGGTCGTCCCAGAAGGTATTGCAACTGATGCTCCTGCTTAAAATACCTCTCTGTATGCGATACAAAAAATTCTGCATTAATGTTTTCTTTGAATCGTGTGCAATTAGACCCATGTTCATTGTATTCTCTCCCTCATTTGTATTTTTTTCGGTTGTAAACCAACATTCAATACACCCGATACTCAATGTACAGACTGACAAGAAGTCATTCCGTAACTGACAAACGGAAGTGGAACTCCTGTGTTCGAATCAATCCTGTTGCAACACCGATATTGATAAAGCTCTGGACTCCTATGAGTCCGCCTACTCCCGCAAGCAGATCCTCCCTGCGAGGTCCTTCGCTCGAATTCCTATCAGAATACATTGTAGCACAATTAATACTAATAAAGCAATAACAATCTAAATCTCCAATGAAAACCTACTCCTTCACCCTCAATGATCGCAAAATAAATCAGTCTGTGGCTCCAGAATAAAAGTTACTCATTTTTTACAGAGGTTGTTGTATTATTATTCAAACTCTTTTCCGAGGAAAGCTGTCCGGACCCACTGCTATAACAGAGTTGTTCTGCTGATAGGCTCCATCATCTGCATATTTATCCGGTTCAAGGAAGGAAAGAATACGTTCCCAAGCGCGGTAATCTTTCAGGAATGGCTGGTTCGGCTGCACAACAATGCTCAAAAAAGATAATTGCTGTCGGAATCAGGATTATCAAAACAGTTCCGGATAAAAAGCGGTAACTGAGTCCTGCAATATAAATCAAAACAGATTACCACAGCAGTACAGATCGTTAGAAAGATTGGCTCCATAATGATAAGCGCCAACGGTAATCCCGCGAGAATCGCATATTTGCAAAGTGTGCTACTTTGTCGTTTACATCCCGTTCATGTTCCATCGAACTTTGCGAAAAAAAGACCGTAGGATCTTGCCATCTCAGATGGCTGGAAGGTAGTAAATCCCCAGATCGATATCTAAGTCGCCTGCCGACTTTTTACCCAACAAGTGCTCAGCCCCAGTATAAAAATAGAAAGTTTGCCAGAAAACCAAAGAAAATCAAGTCAGACATAATCAATGAATGTGACGATCATCATAAAGACAATTCCGATCATGACCCCCCAGTACCTGACGACTCTGATATACCTGCTTGGCACTTCCTACAACAAGTATTCCAATTACAGATAAGATAAAAACAAGTGTAACTAATCGTAAAAATTGTAATCTCTTACCGGATACGGTTTCCTGTACTTTACTTTCACTCTTTCTCCTGAAAACCAATTAAAATTTGTGTTCTGAATATTTCTACTTTTAAAATCCTCTTCTTGTAAATTCCACTACTCTCTGAAAGCGTCTCATACAATTCCCGACATATATCATAAGAATCTGGTGTGCATTTCACCCCTGTCGCTTGCAACCAGTGCTTTTAAACGGTTTTTGCAACAAAAACAGAAGATTTTTTAACATAGGGGTTTCTGCTCTCCTACCCTTTCCGAAAATTCCAGAAAGCTTTGAAAAGCAAATTTATGGTTGCTGTTACATCCTTCATAAATGGAACATCTTCACCCATGGCCTTTCTGCTGATATTACGATACGCTTTTTCCAGCCAGAGTCAATCGATGACGGGTTCTCCCTTGGTTTGTGCCAATGACGACGTGTTCATCATCCGGCAATGCACCGATCAGGAGGAATCGACAGAATCTTCTGTCACATCATCCAGCTTCCTGACATCATATCGCCGCGTTCGACCATATCCATGTGATCCGGTTAATAATCAATCAATGCGTTATCCCGAGATCCGTTTTTTTTTCCAGCAGTCCGATTTTCGATACGGTTCGCGTCACGGATCGCAGACAATTTCCGGAGTTGTGACTACAAGTGTATCGGTCAGCACTCTGCGATCGCATTATGGAAGCCCTGCTCACCCCTGCCGGGCAATTCAAGGATATAATCAAAATCTTCTTTTTAATTCAGAAGTCAGCCTTATTTGTCCCGGTGATATTGCCGACTTGTCCTTCGTCTGTGCAGAGGCAGAAGATATAGATTCTCATATCGTTTATCTCTTATAAGCGCCTGTTTTAAGCGGCAGGAGCCTTCGATCACATCTACCAGGTTGTATACGATGAGATTTTCTCCAGTCCCATGACTACATCCAGGTTCCGAAGGCCAAGATCGGTATCGATCACGACAATTTTTCCGGCTTCTGATAAGCCGGCACCGATATTTGCTGTTGTAGTTGTTTTACCTACACCGCCTTTTCCTGAAGTAATTACAATAACCTCGCCCATGAATAACTTCCTCCTATTACTGGTTTTATCTTCGATTCACCGGATTCGAAGCTACTTCTGGCTTCATATCAATGCTTTCGCGGATCATCACGCATTATAATCTCCAGTTGCGCCTGCAATGACTGTTCCGTATATCGTCCCGGTCACTCGTAACGCTGCCCTTACATATGACAAGCTGCGCCTGTCTCAATATTTCTCCCAACAATTACAATGCTTTTTATCCGCTTCAAGGATGGCACGTCCCTTCTCAGATTGCCTCTGTAGAACAGTTCATACTTGTATAGATATTCAGAATGTGTGCGCCATAGGCGATGGAATCGTCGATAAAAAACTGGAGCTCCGGGGTATAGCGCAGGTCGACGCGGCTGCCCAGCTCGCGTCGCAGATAACCGGCGGCGGACTTGAGGCCCTTGAGCAGGCCCTTCTCATCCGGGCAGTTCAGGGCGCTGACATAGACCCGGGCATAGCGCAGGTCGCTGGTGGTGTCCACATGGGTGATGGTCAGCATACCCTCGGACACCCGGGGGTCCTTGACGGTGCGCAGCAGGGCGGAAAGCTCCTTCTGGATGGCGTCATTGATGCGGGGAATGCGGTTGGATGCCATAGTCGGTCTCCTTTCGTTTTCGATGAGATGAAAAGAGGGCGGGCGAAGCGCCCGCCCTCTGGGTTGTGTGTTTGTCTGTTGCGGGAAATCGGAGTCAGAGCGCATCCGGCGGCGGTTCCTGTGTGTGGTATCACGGCTTCCCACGGCCATCTGCGAACTGTCCGTAGAAAGGCCGGTGCTTGCCGAACACCTCTCTCCACGGGCCACTCTCCCCGTTTACTGGGGAATCTCCTCCATGGTGAAGGCTTCCACCATATCGCCTGCCCCATGAAACCCGTTTCATGGGGGCCCCGATTTACCATCCTTTGGCGGAAGTGAATTCCGCCAAAGCAAGGTTTTGCTTCGCAAAACACTTGGACGCACTTGCGTGCGGGCGCAGCGGCGCTGCGCAGGAAGGCGACCGGAGACGGCGCATATAGGGAACTCTCCCCGTTTACTGGGGGATTTCCTCCATGGTGAAGGCTTCGATGATGTCGCCTTCCTTGATATCGTTGAACTTCTCGATGGACAGGCCGCATTCGTAGCCTGCGGCCACCTCCTTGACCTGAGTCCTTGAAGCGCTGCAGAGAGGCCAGCACACCTTCGTGGATGACGATGCCGTCCCGGACCAGCCGGACCTGACAGTCCTTCCGCTGGAGCTTACCGTCCTGGACGTAGCAGCCTGCCACGGTGCCCACGCCGGAGACCTTGTAGGTCTGGCGGACCTCCGCATGGCCCAGCAGCCTCCCGGAACTTGGGGGCCAGCATGCCCTTCATAGCGGACTCGATTTCGTTGATGGCGTCATAGATCACACGGTACATCCGCATGTCCACATGGGCGCGGGCGGCGGAATCCCGGGCGGCGTTGTCGGGGCGGACGTTAAGCCCACGATGATGGCCTGAGACGTGGAGGCCAGCATCACGTCAGACTCGTTGATGGCGCCCACGCCGCCGTGGATGACACGGACCCGGACCTCGTCGTTGCTGAGCTTCTCCAGAGAGGCCTTCACCGCCTCCACAGAGCCCTGAACGTCGGCCTTGACGATGATGTTCAGATTCTTCATCTCACCGGCCTGGATCTGGCTGAACAGATCCTCCAGAGAGACCTTGGTGACAGGGGCGTTGGCCTTGGCCTTTTCCTCGGCCTTGCGCTGCTCCACCAGCTCACGGGCCAGCTTTTCATCGGCCACGGCGTTGAAGGTGGCGCCGGCGGAGGCGCCTCAGACTGAGGCCGGTGATCTCCACAGGCACGGAGGGCCCGGCGGAGGTGATCTTCTGGCCCTTGTCGCCCACCATGGCCCGGACGCGGCCCACGGCGTACCGGCGATGATGATGTCGCCCTGCTTCAGCGTGCCGTTCTGCACCAGCAGCGTGGCCACGGGGCCGCGGCCCTTGTCCAGACGGGCCTCGATAACGGTGCCCTTGGCGGCGCGGTTGGGGTTGGCCTTCAGCTCGCCCACCTCGGCGGTAAGGGTCAGCATCTCCAGCAGGTTGTCCACGCCCATGCCGGTCTTGGCGGAGATGGGGCAGACAATGGTGTCGCCGCCCCACTCCTCGCACACCAGCCCGTACTCGGTGAGCTGCTGCTTGATGCGCTCGGGGTTGGCCTCGGGCTTATCCATCTTGTTGATGGCCACGATGATGGGGATCCCGGCGGCCTTGGCGTGGTTGATGGACTCCACGGTCTGGGGCATGATGCCGTCGTCGGCGGCCACCACCAGAATGGCGATATCGGTGACCATGGCGCCCCGGGCGCGCATGGCGGTAAAGGCCTCGTGGCCGGGGGTGTCCAGGAAGGTGATGGGCTTGCCGTTGATCTGCACCTGATAGGCGCCGATGTGCTGGGTGATGCCGCCGGCCTCGCCGGAGACCACGTTGGCGTGGCGGATATAGTCCAGCAGGGAGGTCTTGCCGTGGTCCACGTGGCCCATGACCACCACCACGGGGGCCCGGGGCACCAGGTCCTTGTCCTCGTCCTTGTGGTCATCGATGAGCTTTTCCTCGATGGTGACTACCACTTCCTTCTCCACCTTGCAGCCCAGCTCCTCGGCGATGATGGCGGCGGTGTCGAAGTCGATGATGTCGCTGAGGGAGGCCATGACGCCGTTCTTCATGAGGCACTTGACCACCTCGGCGCCGGTTTTCTTCATGCGGCTGGCCAGCTCGCCCACGCCGATCTCATCGGGGATCTGCACGGTGACGGGGGTCTTTTTGATGACCTCCAGCCGCAGGCGGCGCAGCCGGTCGGCCTCCTCCTGCTTGCTCTTGTTGCTCTGGGGGCCGCTGCGGCGGCCCGACTTGCTGCGGATCTTCTCCTTGCCCTGGGTCTGGCGCTGGTCCCGGCGGCTGTTGCCGGTGCGGGCGTCGGCCATATCCTGGAGCTTCTCGTCGTACTTGTCCATGTTCACGGCCGTGGCCTTGCGGGTGTCCACCACCTTGGTCTGGGGCACGCGGCTGACGGGCTTCTTCTCCGGCTGGGGTTTCTTTTCCGGCTGGGGCTTCTTGCCGGCGGGCTGCTGCTTGGCGGCGGGCTCCGCCTTCTTCTCGGCAGGCTTGGCGGCATCGGCGTAAATCGCCTGGATGCCGGAAACCTGGTTGTGCTGGGTCAGACACTCAAAGATCAGAGACAGCTCCCGATCCCCCAAAACCTGCATATGGTTTTTGGGCGTCTCGGCATACTTGGTCAGAATCTCCGTGATCTGCTTAGTGGGGACGCCGAAGTCCTTCGCCACCTCATGCACTCTGTATTTGTTACCTACGCTACCCAAATAGAGCCACCTCCATCTTTGTGATTCGATTCCTTACTTGCTTTTTTTCGGGGACCCCTTGCCCTTATGCACCGGGCGGGAGCCCGCGAAACGGGGCCGTTCCCCCTGGGGACGCTGCCCGGGCCGCCGGGGACGGCGGGCGGACTTTTCCGGCTTCTGCGGCGCTTGGGGCGCAGGGGCCGCTTGAACCGGGGCGGCTTTTTTCTTGCCCCGGCGCAGATTCTTTTCATGCTGGGCCTGCTCCGCCCGGCGCCGGGCCGTGGCCCGCGAAGGGCCTTCACCTCCAGCCGCTGGGCCGCCGGGGCGTATCGCTCCGGGTCCAGCGCCGCCAGCTTTTTGACGATGGCCTCGGCAAAGCCGATGTCCGTTATGGCTGCCATGGCGCAGCTGGTGCGGCCCAGGGCACGGCCCAGCCGGTCCTTGTCAAAGGGCACCGTCAGGCACAGGCACGCCCCGGTCTGGCCGAAGGACATGGCCCGGCGCACAGACCCGGCGGCGGCGTCCTGGGCCACCAGGATGACCCGGGCGTCCTTGGCCCGGGCGGCGGAGCCCACCGGCTCCTCGCCGATGGCCACCTGACCGGCCTTTTTGGCCAGGCCGATCATGGATAAAATGTGTTCTGTCATGCTTCCGTTTCCATCTGGCGCTCCAGCGCCTCATAAACCTCGTCGGGGATGCTGACCTCCAGCATCCGGTCCAGCGCCCGGGACTTCCGGGCCTTCTTCAGGCACTGCGGGTCCCGGCACACATAGGCACCCCGGCCGGACTTCTTGCCGGTGGCGTCCAGCACCAGCTGGCCCTCCGGCGTGCGGACCACCCGCAGCAGGTCCTTTTTGTCCCGCTTTTCCCGGCAGCCCACGCACATGCGCTGGGGAATCTTCCGCGGCTTCTGCATGATGGTCCTCCTTTCCTGTATCGCTTACTCCCCGGTATAGGAAGCGGGCTTGATGTCGATCTTGTACCCGGTGAGACGGGCGGCCAGGCGGGCGTTCTGCCCCTCCTTGCCGATGGCCAGGCTCAGCTGGTCGTCGGGGACGATGACCCGGCAGAGCTTGCCCTCGTCGGACAGGCGCACCTCCACCACGTCGGCGGGAGCCAGGGCGGCGGCGATGTATTCGGCGGGGTCGTCGGAATACTTGATGATGTCGATCTTCTCGCCCCGCAGCTCGTTGACCACGGCGGCCACCCGTTGGCCCTTGGGACCCACGCAGGCGCCGATGGGGTCCACGTTCTCGTCGGCGGACCAGACGGCCATCTTGGTGCGGCTGCCGGCCTCACGGGCGATGGAGCGGATCTCCACGGTGCCGTCGTAGATCTCGGGCACCTCCAGCTCGAACAGCCGCTTGACAGGCCCGGATGGGTCCGGGACACCATGACCTGCGGACCACGGGTGCCGCGGCGGACCTCCACCAGGTACACCTTCACCAGCTGTCCCTCGGTAAGCTCCTCGCCGGGGACCTGCTCGTTGGAGCCCATAAGGCCCTCGGTGGCCTCGTTGCCGGAGCCGATGCGCAGATGCACGGTGCCCCGGGGGTCGATGCGGGGACGGTGCCGGTGAGGATCTCGTGCTCCTTGGAGCCCCACTCGTCATAGATCATGCCGTGCTCGGCCTCCCGCAGGCCCTGGATGATGACCTGCTTGCCGTTACCGGCGGCGATGCGGCCGAACTCCACATTCTCCACCGGGAAGCGCACCACGCCGCCCAGCTGATACTTGGCGGACATGGCCCGGGCGTCCTCCAGAGAGATCTGGGAGCCGGGGTTCTCCACCTCCTCCACGATCTCCTTCTGGACGTACATCCGCAGGTCCTTTTTCTCCTCGTTGACGTCCACGATGACGTTCTCCACGCCCTCGTGGTCCTTCTTATAGGCGGCGGTCAGGGCCTGGATGATCTTGCCCATCATGAAGTCCTGGGGAATACCGCGTTCCTTTTCCAGCAATTCCAGCGCGGCAAAGATTTCTTCGCATTTCATGGTATTTCTCCTATTCTATACTGTATCGTCAGAATTCCACACGCAGACGGACCAGGGCCAGCTCCGGCTTCTCGAACCGCAGGGGCTCCGCCCCGCCCATATCCAGCAGCACGGCCCCGTTGTCGTACCCCGCCAGCACACCGGCAAACTCCTTGCGCCCGTCCTTGGGCTTGTAGGTTTTCACCAGCACCGGGGAGCCCAGGAACCTTTCAAAGTCCGAGGGGCGCTTCAGGGGGCGCTCGGCCCCGGCGGAGGACACCTCAAAGGTATAGCTGCCCTCGATGGGGTCCGCCTGGTCCAGCAGGTCGCTGACCTTGCGGCTGACGGCCTCGCAGTCCAGAATGTCCACGCCGCCGTCCTTGTCCAGATACAGCCGCAGATACCACTGACCGGCCTCCCGGACGTATTCCACGTCCCACAGGGTGCAGCCCTGCTCCGCCACGGCGGGCGCAGCCAGCTCCGCCACCAGCTCCGTTACCTTTTTCATGCCGGACCTCCTGTCTTTTCCGGAATTTTTAAGGGGGCAAATTTGCCCAAGAAAAAGAGCGGACAAACTGTCCACTCTCTGTCAACACTTCCTTACTATGCAGTAGTTTACCACAAAAACACTCCCAGCGCAAGAGTTTTTTTCCGGAAAATGGCGGGATTTTCCGGGTTTTTCCCCGAATCCCGGCGAAACCCACAGATTTTTCTCTTGCGAAAGGAAAAACCCGTGCTATACTGGAGAGGCGGCATGGCCGCGGAAACGGAAGGATTCTGTCATGCATCAGAAACACAGTTCCCGGGCGGACTTTTACCGGCACCTGTCCTTTGCCGCCGTGGGCGGCTTTTTCGGCGGCTACGCCATCCTGGCCCGATGCGGCGTGCTGGCCAGCGCCCAGACCATGAACCTGCTGGAGATGGTCATGGATGCCCTCCACGGAAAGGGCGGCAGCGCCCTGCTGCACCTGCTGTGCCTGGTGATCTATTTTCTGGGCACCATGTCCACGGTGCTGCTGCCGCACCTGTTCCATGTGGATATGCGGCGGCTTTGCCCGGCGGTGGACGCCCTGGCGGCGGTGGCCGTGGGCTTTTTCCCGGAGAATATGCCGGTGATCGCGGCGCTGTACCCCATTTTCTTCGCCATGAGCGTCCAGTGGAGCACCTTTGCCGGGGCCAGGGGCTTCAACAGCTCCACCATCTTTTCCACCAACAACACCAAGCAGACCGCCCTGGCGCTGGCCCACTTCCTGTGCGAGGGGGAGCGGGCGTATCTGGGCAAGGCGGGGTTCTATGCCGCCACCCTGCTGTGCTTCCACCTGAGGGCCACGGCGTCGTTCTTCGCCGTGAAGGCCTTCGGGTACTTCGGCTCCTGGTGCGCCCTGCCGCTGATCGCCGGGGCGTATATCGCCGTGGTACGGGAGGAGGCCGCCGAAAAGGCCCTGTCCCCGGCCCGGATACGGGAGCAGGAGGTCGAGGGCGAGACGGCCCAGGAAATGCAGGAGGCCCTGGACCTGGTGGCCGAGGAGCGCCCGCCCAAGGCCGGATGAATATAAAAAAACCTGTGTATTCACGCCGAATACACAGGCTTTTTCAGCTCTTATTCATCCGCTGGCCGATGGTGCTGCCGCCGGACTGGTGCATGGTTTTCAGGATTTCCGCGATCTGGCCGGCGGCCTCGGACACCTGGCGGCCAAACTCCGCCGAGGACATCCGCATGGCCCCGGTGCGCACCGCCGACAGCTGGATCAGCCCGTCGGAGGTCACCACCCGGACGTGGTCGTTTTTCCCTACCTGCTGCAAAAACCGCTCAATGTACATATCGCCGGTTTCCCGCTCCCGGGTGTATACCATGGATGCCCCGGTAGTCGAACTTCTCCCCGGTATTGCCGGGGACCTTGTACCGTCGAACACCAGCACCACCCGGGTGTGGGTGAAGGCGGCCCAGCCGCACAGGGTGTCCATCAGCCGCTCCCGGGCGGCGGACAGGTCCCGGTCCGCCAGGGCGTGGAGCTCCTCCCAGTCGAAGATCACGTTGTAGCCGTCCACCACATAGCAGCGCTGGCCGATCTCCCGCAGGCCGGTATCGGCAGGGGCTTCCCGCTTCTCCGGCGCACGGTACAGGGGACGGCGCACGGGGCCGAACTCCCGGGTCATGATGGCCTCCAGCTCCGCATCGTCCAGGCGGTTGCACCGGCGGCGCACCGGCGTGTCCTCCCGGGGCTTTTCCAGGCAGCCGGGCAGGTGCATATACTCCGGCACCTTGTCCCACTTCACGGTGAAGCCGCCGCCGTGGGCGCAGAACACGGAGTCCGGCGTGTTGTCCGGGTCGGCCTCCGGGTCATAGTCCGCCGCCGCGATCACGGCCTCCGGATCGTGGCAGGGTCCGTAGCCCGCCGGTTCCAGGGACAGGCGGCCCCGGCCCCCGGTATAGGATGCCACCTCCTGGGCATAGTCGTCAAACTCCGTCACCGGCACCCGGCCCCGCAGCAAGGTCAGGTCCCCGGCCTCCTCCGGGGTGTCGAAGCTGCCGCTGCGCAGGCGCACATCGTTGATGGCCCGGCCCAGCTGCTCCGGCGGCACCTCCAGCCGGAAGGCGTAATACGGCTCCAGCAGACGGCTTTTAGCCTGCATCAGCCCCTGGCGCACCGCCCGATAGGTGGCCTGGCGGAAGTCGCCTCCCTCGGTGTGCTTCACATGGGCCCGGCCGGACATCAGGGTGATCTTCACGTCGGTGATGGCGGAGCCGGTGAGGACTCCCAGGTGGTCCTTCTCCTGCAGATGGGTCAGGATCAGCCGCTGCCAATTCCGGTCCAGCTGGTCCTCGCTGCACCGGGTGGCCGTCACCACGCCGCTGCCCTGGGGCAGGGGCTCCAGCAGCAGATGCACCTCCGCATAGTGCCGCAGGGGTTCAAAGTGGCCCACGCCCTCCACGGGGCCGTCGATGGTCTCCTTATACAAAACCCGGCCCCGGTCCAGGTTGATCTCCACGCCGAAGCGCTCCGACACCAGACTTTTGAGAATTTCCGCCTGGATGCGGCCCATCAGGGACACATGAATTTCCCCTCCGTCAGAGGTGAAGCGCAGCTGAGGGTCCTCCTCCTCCAACTGGCGCAGCTGGGGCAGCAGGGTGCGGCTGTCGCAGTCCGGCGGCAGGGCCACCCGATAGCGCATCACCGGCTCCAGCACCGGCCGGACGCCGGATTCCTCCGCCCCCAGGCCCTGGCCGCCGCAGGTGGCCGTCAGTCCCTGGACGGCGCACACGCCTCCGGCGGGGACCTGGTCCACCGCCCGGAACCGGCCGCCGCTGTAAATGCGCAGCTGGGCGGCCTTCTCCTGGTGCCCGGCATAGGACACGGCGTCCCGGACCCGCAGGGTCCCGCCGGTGACCTTCAGGTGGGTCAGGCGCTTGCCCTGGGGGTCGTGGCTGATCTTGAACACCCGGGCGGAGAAGGTCTCCGGATACACCGGCGGCTCCACATACCGGGCCAGCCCCTCCAGAAATTCGTCGATGCCCTCCAGCTTCAGCCCGGAGCCGAACCAGCAGGGAAAAACCAGCCGCCGCCCCACCAGCTGCCGCACCAGGGCGTCGGGGACCTCCCCGCCGTCCAGATACGCCTCCAGGGCATCCTCCCGGCAGGTGGCCAGCTGCTCCATGCGCCGCTCCCGGTCCGCGGGGGTGAAGTCCACGCACCCCTCCCCCAGCTCGTGGCGCAGATGCTCCATCATCTGCCCCCGGCCGCAGCGGCCGAAGTCCATTTTCGTCACGAAGAGAAACGTGGGGATCCGGTACAGCTCCAGCAGCCGCCACAGGGTGCGGGTGTGGGCCTGGACGCCGTCGGCGCCGCTGATCACCAGAATGGCGTAGTCCAGCACCGACAGGGTCCGCTCCATCTCGGCGGAGAAGTCCACATGGCCCGGGGTGTCCAGCAGAGTCACCTCCAGATCCCCGATGGGCAGCTCCGCCTGGCTGGAAAAGATGGTGATGCCCCGCTCCCGCTCCAGCAGATGGCTGTCCATGGCGGCGCTGCCGTGGTCCACCCGGCCCAGCTTCCGCAGCCGGCCGGTGCGGTAGAGCATGGCCTCGGCCAGGGTGGTTTTCCCCGCGTCCACATGGGCGGTGATGCCGATGACCACCCGGCGGGCCTGGTTGCTGTTTGTATCCATATGCAAAACCTGCTTTGTCTCGTTTTCTCTATTTATGGCAGATACCGCCCCGGCTTGCAAGGGCGGATTTTTCTTGCCGGCGGGGCAAATCGTGCTATGATGGGAGAAAATTGCCTGTGGGAGGAAGAACGGATGAATCAGAAGGAGCTAAACGAGCTGCGGCGGCGGTTCAAGCCGGACCGCACCGCCATCAGCAAGGTATACGGCTGCTATGTCAGCAGCAGCCGCCAGATCATCTCCTATGTGGACGCGCCGCTGGGCCTGCTGTCCCAGGAGGAGCAGGAGATGTATCTGAACCTGCTGAAAAAGACCCTGTCCGGCGCCCTGGGCCGGAACCTTATCGACATCGTGTTTTCCACCGCCCAGGTGGCGGACAGCGACGAGCACCGCCTGCTCCAGACCCTGCGCCAGACGGAGCTGCAGGACGCCAACGCCCGGGAGAGCCTGTACCGCCGGATCATCGACGCCATCGACATGGGCGAGAGCAGCTATCTGATCCTGCTGGCCGCCGATACCTATGACGTGCCCCATCGCAGCCGGGACGATCTGGAGGTACCCGACGCATCGGAGACGGTGTTCCGGTATTTCGTGTGCGCCATATGCCCGGTGAAGGACCCCACCCTGGCCTTGCAGTACAGCGACCGGGACAAGGAGTTCCGGGGCAGCTCCACCGGGCATATCGCCCAGCCTCCGGCCCTGGGCTTCCTGTTCCCAGCCTTTGATGACCGGGCCGCCAACATCTATAACGCCCTGTTTTACAGCAAGGACACCGCCCAGCTGCACCAGGAGGTCATCGACGCGGTGTTCTGCGTTCAGGAGGCCCCCATGTCTCCCCAGGAGCAGCAGAACCTGTTCGCCGCCGCCCTGACGGAGACCCTGGAGAAGGACTGCAGCTATGACGTGGTGCAGGCGGTCCATGAGCAGCTGCGGGGCCGCATCCAGGAGCATAAGGACAGCCGGGACCCGGAGCCGCTGACCCTGTCCGTCCGGGAGGTGGGGGACGTGCTCACCGGCAGCGGCGTGCCGGAGGAGAAGGTGGAGGCCTTTCAGGACCAGTGCCGCAGGCAGTACGGCCAGGACGCGGCCCTGAACCCCCGGAACATCATCGAGGCCGGGAAGTTCCAGATCACCACCCCGGAGGTGAAGATCACCGTGCCGCCGGAGTACAGCTATATGGTGGAGGCCCGGATCATCGACGGGCGGCGGTTCATCCTCATCCCCGCCGACGACGGTGTGGAGGTCAACGGCATCGCCGTCACCATCCCCAATCCCCAGGAATAACACGGCCCCATACGCATAAAAAAATGCGTATGGGGGTATTTTTTGTATTTTTATTCAAATAACACTTGACATGACTAGGTCGGTGTGATAGTATCTTTATCCGTAATCGCATTTGGTTTTCAATTTTTATTCACTGAAAGGGCATTTATATGACTATGCATACCATTCTCCGACGACGACCATGTATGTGAATCTGACTCTATACAAACAACATACATGAAAGAAACGGAGATATTGATATGAAACATTTTACCAGATTCCTGTGCCTGTTTTTTGCCGCCGCCATGCTGCTGACCATGGCCGCCTGCGGCAGCAAGAATACCGATACCGACACCGATACCAAAACCGGCAGCGAAAAAGAAGCAGCTGGTGGTGGCCACCAGCCCGGACTTCCCGCCCTTCGAGTCCCTGGACGGCAGCGACATCGTGGGCATCGAGCCCAAGCTGATGCAGGCCATTGCCGACAAGCTGGGCATGGAGCTGGTGTGGGAGCAGGTGGACTTCGACTCCATCATCCCCGGCATCCAGGCCGGGCGCTATGACGCCGGTGTGGCGGGCATCAGCATTACCGCCGACCGTCTGAAAAACTGCGACTTCAGCGACCCCTATTTCCTGGCCAACCAGGTGATCGTGGTGAACCCCGGCAGCGACATCCAGAGCAAGGCCGACCTTACCGGCAAGACCATCGCCGTCCAGACCGGCACCACCGCCGAGACCTACTGCCTGGACAACGGGTATGAAATTCTGTCCTTCGCCTCCAACATCGACGCCCAGGCCGCCCTGACCAGCGGCAAGGCCGACGCGTGGGTGGTGGACAACGAGGTGGCCGTGAAGATGGCCGGGGAGCAGAACCTCACCGTGCTGGACGAGGCCATGACCAGCGAGCCTTACGCCCTGGCCTTTGCCAAGGGCAGCGACCTGGTGGACCAGGTGAACCAGGCCCTGAGCCAGCTGCTGCAGGACGGCACCGTGGAGCAGATTTTCCAGGAGTATGACACCGTGTATGTGTCCCCCCTGAGCTGATGGAAGCTTTGCAAAGTATCGGCCAGTTTTTCGCCCGGTGGCTGGCCCAGCTGGAGACCACCTTTGTGGAGAAGCAGCGCTATCTCCTGCTGGTGGACGGGCTGAAGAACACCCTGATTATTACGGCGGGGGCGTTGGTCATCGGCGTGGTCATCGGGTCATTGGTGGCCATGATCAAGTACTGCGGCCAGGACAGCCGCCTGCTGCGGCCCCTTTGCTGGCTGTGCAGCGTGTATACCACGGTGATCCGGGGCGTCCCGGTGGTGGTGCAGCTGCTGATCTTCTATTTTCTGATTCTCAAATCCTCCGACGGACTGGTGGTGGGCATCGTCACCTTCGGCATCAACTCCGGGGCCTATGTGGCGGAGCTGGTGCGCAGCGGCATCGCCGCCGTGGATCCGGGACAGATGGAGGCCGGACGCAGCCTGGGCCTGTCCCGGCTGCAAGTCGCCTGGCACATTGTGCTGCCCCAGGCCATGAAGAACATCCTGCCGGCCATCGGCAACGAGATGATCGCCCTGCTGAAGGAGACCGCCGTGGCGGGCTATGTGGCGGTGCAGGACCTGACCCGGGCCGGGAACCTGATCCGCAACAACACCTATGATTCCTTCAACCCCCTGATGCTGGTGGCCGTGGTGTATCTGGTGCTGGTCATCGGCATGACCCAGCTGCTGGGACTGCTGGAAAGGAGGCTGCGCAGAAGTGATAAGCGTTAAGGACCTGCACAAGAGCTTCGGCGGTGTCACCGTGCTGGACGGCATCTCCACCGACATCGAGAAGGGGGACGTGGTGTGCATCATCGGCCCCTCCGGCAGCGGAAAATCCACCTTTCTGCGGTGCCTGAACCGGCTGGAGACCCCGGACAGCGGGAAGATTTTTCTGGACGGCGTGGACCTGACGGACCCCGCCGCCGATCTGAACCGCCAGCGGATGAAAATGGGCATGGTGTTCCAGCAGTTCAACCTGTTCCCCCACATGACGGTGCTGAAGAACCTGACTCTGGCCCCTATGCTGCTGAAAAAGGAGTCCCAGCAGACGGCGGAGGCCCGGGCCATGGCCCTGCTGGAGCGGGTGGGCCTGGCGGACCGGGCAGGGGAGTACCCCTCCCGCCTTTCCGGCGGCCAGAAGCAGCGCATTGCCATCGTCCGGGCCCTGTGCATGGAGCCGGAGGTGCTGCTGTTTGACGAGCCTACCTCCGCCCTGGACCCGGAGATGGTGGGCGAGGTGCTGGACGTTATGAAGGAGCTGGCCCAGGACGGCATGACCATGGTGGTGGTCACCCACGAGATGGGCTTTGCCCGGGAGGTGGCCAGCCGGGTGCTGTTTATGGACCAGGGTGGTCATCATGGAGGAAAACAAGCCCCAGGCCCTGTTCGACAACCCCCAGAGTCCCCGGCTGCAGAGCTTTTTGTCCAAGGTGCTGTGAGCTTTATCAAAAAGGCTTGCCGCCTGCGGGCCTGGCAAACTCAGCGAGGCTCTTTTGACAAACTGAAAAAAGACGGCTGTGCCCGGGAGGGGCACAGCCGTTTTTTTACCAGCGCCGCTTTTTCTTTTCCCCCTCCCGGCGCTGGAAGGGGCTTGTCGATGAGGATGATATCCTCACCGAATCGCTGGACGCAGTCCCAGGGGATGTAGTAGTCCTCCCCCCGGCCGAACAGGCCGAAGAACCGGCAGGGGCCAAAGACGATCAGGGCCTTGACGGTGCCCTCCGGGATGCATAGCTCCAGGTCCCCCACGCAGCCCAGGCGGCTGCCGTCGCAGATGTTGATGACCTCCTTGCGGCGCAGCTGTGAAAATCGGCACATCATCGTCCCCACCTCAGACCCAGCCTATGCGCCGCCCGGCGCGTCCTATGCCTCATACCAAAACCTGTTAAAAAGCTTGAAAAGCTTTTTATAGCACCGAAGGTGCGTCAGGTTTTGTATGGGACGTCACGGCGTGTTTTCACACGCTGTGCGTGCGCCCGGCGCACGGGATTCTTGATTAAATTTTTAATCAAGAATCAGTATCAGATCACCGCGTCCACGGGGATCCGCTGGCGGCCCACCTGCACCCAGTATACCCGGACCTGCTGGCTGTCTCCGGCGGCGCAGAAGCCGTAGCGCCCCATCCGGCCCTCCACGGGGATGTCGCCGCCCATGGCCGTCGTGAACCGGCGGATATACCGCACCAGCGCCCCGATGGCGGGCAGGGACATATCGGGCATCAGATAATCGTAAAACTTGTTCATAACGTAACCTCCTGGTGGGATTTCACAGATTGTCAAAAAAGTCTTTTTTGACAATCTGTGTGCGGTTTTTCAGAACTTAAAAGTTCCGAAAAACCTGTGATTGCAAACGAAAGACACCCCTGATGGGTTTCTTTCGTAACGATCTTCCTTTCCGATGACGGAAGATTTCTGAGTTTTTCGACAGACTTAATTTCTTTCACTGTGCCCTCAGTATACCAGGGTCGCTGTCCGAAAAATCGGACTGTGACGACCAGGTGACAAAACTGTTATACCATCTTTAAGGAATCTTAAAGGTTCCCCCCTTGTTTCTTTAAGTGTTTTTCTTTATACTGGACGTCATAAACCGGGATAGACGAACCGCATCTCATATCCCGCCGTCCTCCGTTCCGCACTTGACAGAACGGAGGAGATGTAGTACACTTGGTGTATCAATTATCTTGATACACTTGACGCTGTACGCACAGAGAAAGGAAAGCGCCTATGGAAACGTTAAAAACCATCAATTTTGTCATAGCGGTTATCTTCTTCGTCTGCTATACCTATCAGTTCCTGTATATCCCGGTGCCCTGGCTGCGGAAGGCCCGGCCCCACGGCCCGGCCAAGGACAACCGGTACGCCGTTCTGATCTGTGCCCGGAACGAGCAGCGGGTCATCGGCGACCTGATCGCCAGCCTCCGGGGACAGACGTATTCGCAGGGTCTGCTGTCCATTTTCGTCCTGGCGGACAACTGCACCGACGACACGGCCATGGTGGCCCGGGTGGCCGGGGCCAACGTGTATGAGCGGTTCAACCAGGTGCAGGTGGGCAGGGCTACGCCCTGCAGGAGCTGCTGGAGCACCTGGAGCAGGACTATCCCCAGGGCTTCGACGGCTACTTCGTGTTTGACGCGGACAATATTCTGGCTCCCAACTATGTGGAGGCCATGAACCGGACGTTTTCCGGACGGCCATGACATCGTCACCAGCTTCCGCAACAGCAAGAACTACGGCGACAACTGGATCAGCGCCGGTTACGCCCTGTGGTTCCTGCGGGAGAGCCGGTATCTCAATCACGCCCGGTTCCTGCTGGGCACCAGCTGCGCCGTGTCCGGCACCGGCTTCCTGTTCAGCCGCCGGGTGCTGGAGGAGACGGGCTGGCCCTTCCACCTGCTGACGGAGGATATCCAGTTCTCCGTGGATCAGGTGACCCGGGGCCGGAAGATCGCCTTCTGCCCCGACGCGGTGCTGTATGACGAGCAGCCCACCACCTTCCGCCAGTCCTGGAACCAGCGGCTGCGGTGGTCCAAGGGGTATTTGCAGGTATTCCGGGGCTACGGCGCCAAGCTGCTGCGGGGCGCGGCCGGGGGGAGCTTCTCCTGCTATGATATGGCGGCGGCCATTATGCCGGCCTTCGTCCTGTCGGCCACGGCCATCGTCTGCAACGTGACGGCGGCCATTCTGGGGGCCGTCCACGGGGAGGACCTGACCATCGCCCTGTGGTCCGTGGGGCAGATGCTGCTGAATATGTATCTGACTCTGTTTGTGCTGGGGACCATCACCACCGTCACCGAGTGGAAGCGCATCCATACCAAGGCGGTGAAGAAGGTCCTGTACGCCTTCACCTTCCCGCTGTTTATGTTTACTTATATTCCCATCTCCTTTGCGGCGCTGTTCAGCAAGGGAGAGTGGAAGCCCATCGAGCACCGGGTCAGCGCCGCGTCCCTGCGGGGCCGGGGCCGGGAGGAGCTGCTGCCCCTTCTGACCGGCAGTCTGCCGCCGGTGCAATCCGAGAAATGAGAGGCGATCACCATGTACACCATCCTGGTCTGCGACGATGAAAAGGACATCGTGTCGGCCCTGAACATCTATCTGTCCGCCGAGGGCTACCGGGTGCTGACGGCCTATGACGGCTATCAGGCCCTGCGCCTGCTGGACCGGGAGGAGGTGCACCTGATCCTGCTGGACGTGATGATGCCGGGGATGGACGGCATCACCGCCATGACCCGGCTGCGGCAGAGCCGGAATCTGCCGGTGATCCTGCTGACGGCCAAGTCCGAGGACACGGACAAGGTGCTGGGGCTGAATATGGGAGCCGACGACTATGTTACCAAGCCCTTTAACCCCGTGGAGCTGCTGGCCCGGGTCCGGTCCCAGCTGCGGCGGTATATGACTCTGGGCGGCGGCCATGTGGCCCCCACCGCCGTGACCATCGGCGGAGTGAGCCTGGACGACAATGCCAAGACCGTCACCGTGGACGGGGACACCGTGAACCTGACGCCCCTGGAATACGACATTCTGCGGCTGCTGATGCAGCATCCGGGGAAGGTGTTCTCGCCCCACGAGATCTATCGCCGGGTGTGGCACGAGGACCCGGCGGCGGACAATCCCGTGGCCGTCCACGTGCGGCACATCCGGGAGAAGATCGAGATCAACCCCGCAGAGCCCCGGTATCTGAAGGTGGTGTGGGGCAAGGGGTACAAAATGGAGGGGGCGGCGCAATGAAAAAGCTGCTGGAAAAGCCATGGGCCAAGGCCCTGGCCTTTCTGCTGACCCTGCTGCCGGGCACGGCGGCGGTGTATGGCGGCGTCGAGCTGGTATACATATGTGTCTATAACATGCATACGGACAGGCGCCTGGATATGCTGTGGGCCGTGACGGCGGTGTGCGCCGTGGTGGCTGCGGCATCCCTGGTGTTCTCCCTGTCGGCGGCGGGACACTGGCCGGGCCATGAGGGCATCCATCTGACCTGGGTGGAGAAGATCCCGGTGGACCTGTTTGTGCTGGCCCTGGCCGGTGAGTGGCAGATCTATGAGAATGCTTCGTATTACCCCTCGTCCGTCCTGGGGGAGGTCGTGTTCGTGGCCCTGGCGTACCTGTTCATCCTGGCGTTCACGGCCCGGTGCAAGGCCGGCATGGTGCTGGCGGACCTGGTGGTGCTGCGGCTGCTGCGGCTGCTGAGCCGGGGGGCGGTCTGGGCCTGGCGGCATCTGCGGGTGCTGGTGCTGAGCCTGCCCCTTTACCTGGAAAACCGCCGCGGTGCTCGTCGCCCTTATGGCGGCGGAGCTGCTGATGCTTGCGTATGATCTCAACGAGGCAGAGCTGGTGGTGTATCTGGCGCTGCATATCCTGATTCTGGGGGCGGCCATGTGGCAGGTGCTGGCCCTGCGGAAGCTGCAGCAGGGGGGCGAAAACCTGGCCAAGGGGGACTTCTCCCATCCCATCACCCTGAGCCGGGGGGCGCTGCCGGAGCTGAAGCGCCATGCGGCCAACCTGAACTCCGTGCAGCAGGGCATCCAGCAGGCGGTGGAGGAGAAGATGAAGTCCGAGCGGCTGAAAACCCAGCTGATCACCAACGTGTCCCACGACATCAAAACGCCCCTGACCTCCATCGTCAACTATGTGGACCTGCTGAAAAAGGAGGAGATGCCCTCCGACAGCGCAAGGGAATACCTGGAGGTGCTGGACCGGCAGTCCCAGCGGCTGCGGAAGCTGACAGAGGACCTGGTGGAGGCCTGCAAGGCGTCCACCGGGAACATCCCGGTGTCCCTGGCCCCCACGGACCTGAACGTGCTGCTGAGCCAGGTGTGCGGCGAGTATCAGCAGAGGCTGGAAAAGCAGGTGCTGGAGCCGGTGCTGTCGCTGTGTGAGCCGGGAGCCGCGGCCATGGCCGACGGGCGGCTTCTGTGGCGGGTGCTGGACAACCTGATGAGCAACATCTGCAAATACGCCATGCCCGGGACAAGGGTGTATCTGTCCACGGAGGCGGGAGAGGACGGCGTGCGGATGGTGGTGAAGAATATCTCGCGGTATCCGCTGAATATCTCCGCCGACGAGCTGACGGAGCGCTTCGTCCGGGGGGACAGCTCCCGCTCCACCGAGGGCAGCGGCCTGGGCCTGTCCATCGCCACCAGCCTCATGTCCCTGCAGGGCGGCGGCTTCCGCCTGACCATCGACGGGGACCTGTTCAAGGTGACCCTGACCCTGCCCGCCGCCGGGGCGGAGGAATAAAAACGCAGCTTGTCAAAAAAGATTTTTTGACAGGACGGTCCAAAAAGGGCTTTTCCCTTTTTGGACCGTCTTTATTTTGTTGCAGGCCGGGGAAAAATCGTGTATGATAGAAGGGAATGACAAAAAAGCGAGGTACTTCCCATGAAGATCATGGCCATAGACTACGGCGACGCCCACACCGGCATTGCCATTTCCGACGCCACCGGGACGCTGGCGGGCTTTTCCACCGTTATCAACAGCCGCCGGCCGGAGGTGGTGGCCCAGGAGATCGCCGCCCCCTCATCCCCCAGCACGGGGGTCGGGGAGCTGGTGCTGGGCTATCCCAAGAACATGGACGGCACCCTGGGGCCCCGGGCGGAGAAGGCCGCCGCCTTCGGCGAGACCTTGAAGGAGCTGACGGGCCTGCCGCTGACCCTTTGGGACGAGCGGCGCACCACCATCGACGCCCACAACATCCTGTTCAATAACGGACAGAATGCCAGAAAGCGGAAGAAAACCGTGGATGCCGTGGCGGCGGCCCTGATGCTGGAGGGGTATCTGACCCGGAAGCGGCTGGAGGCGGAGCGATGAACGTGCTCATCATCGGCGGCGGCGCGTCGGGCATGGCGGCAGCCCTGACGGCGGCCCGGCAGGGCCATCAGGTGGTGCTGGCGGAGCGGCAGGCCCGGGTGGGCCGGAAGCTGCTGTCCACCGGCAACGGCCGCTGCAACCTCACCAATGAATACGCCCTGCCGGACCGCTATCACGGGGAGGAGCCGGACTTCTGCCGCTTCGCCCTGGAGGACCCGGAGCTGTCGGCGGCGGGGACCCTGGACTTTTTCCGGCAGCTGGGCCTGGTCACCGTGACGGAGCCCGGCGGGCGGGTGTATCCCCTGAGCAACGCGGCGGCATCGGTGCTGGATGTGCTGCGGTTCGCCCTGGAGCAGCAGGAGAACATCCGGGTGCGCACCGGCTGCGTCATCCGCCAGCTGAAGCACCGGGACGGGCAGTTCCAGGCCCGGACCGAGGAGGGGGACGTCATCACGGCCAGGCGGTGCATCCTGGCCGCAGGTGGAGCTGCCGGGGCCAAGCTGGGCGGCGGCATGGACGGCTATCAGCTGGCCCGGCAGCTGGGCCACCATCGAACGGTGCTGTACCCCTCCCTGGTGCAGGTGTGCACCGACCCCACCTATCCCCGGGGCCTCAAGGGCGTGAAGGCCCAGGCTGCCCCCTGACTCTGACCCGGGAGGGTGAGACGCTGACCGCCGGTCAGGGAGAGGTGCTGTTCACGGAATACGGCGTCAGCGGCCCGGCGGTGTTTGACCTGTCCCGCCAGGCGGCCACCGGCGGAGACGGCCTGACGCTGCACCTGGATTTTCTGCCCGGGTGGAGCCGGGAGGATACCCTGACCTGGCTGCGTAGCCAGCGGACGGCCCTATCCCGGCAGGAGGCCAGCGCTGCTGACGGCAACGTCTGGCTGCTGGGAAAGATGGCGTACAAAAGGCGAGCTTAATA
>VOFK01003789.1_pt1 | contig 22137 bp, 29 predicted proteins | sample 5384121 | NCBI WGS metagenome assembly VOFK01 (sample SAMN12384730, study PRJNA508395) | human gut metagenome | isolation source: healthy gut J | host: Homo sapiens | reverse complement strand
CACCGGATTTTTTGCTTCATTTCTCATAGTGTAGTGTGCCGGAAGCTGACATTGAATAAATAAAACTATGTATTCCTTTTTGCTTGCTTCCATACACAGTGTCTTAGTTCCACATATTGTGGGAAAAGATTCCCTAAGGCTTGGGAAAGTATTCCCTTTATTTTGTGGGAAAGTTTTCCTTCAATATATGGGAAAACTTTCCCACAATATATGGGACAATCGAGAACAATGAGCATCTCCAAGCAAAAAGCCACTATTTTATCTAAATAGTAGCTTCATTTCCTGATAAAAATAAGGCAGGCTGAAAGAAAAAAGGAAGAACGAATGGCTTTTGACTATGAGAAATACCCTGAAACACTATGAGAATAAGGTGGCTTTTGAGCCAAAATATGGGAGAACTTATGAGAAATACCGTTTCGAAAAAGTGTTTCTCATAAGATATCTATTTGATTAGCTTTCGTTTATCGAAAAACAATGAGAATATGAGAAATGAAATGAAGAAATCTTTTTCAGGGAGAAATAAAAGTAAGTTCATAATGGTGCAGCATTGAATTATTTTTTAGCGGAGTTATTCTAACACTTAATAGTTTAAAAGCAGATATTTCTTTGACCAAAAGATAGAACTAATGATGAATTAAAAGTTGCAATTATGGTTTCTTCCCACAACAAACGGGAAAAGTCAGAAGAATCCATGTACATTTGTAATCCGAAAACTAAAAAGAACATCGCAATGAAAATATTTCCAAGCAGCAGTATCAAGAAATTGGACGCTTATACCATTGAGAACGAACCTATTACATCAATCGATCTGATGGAACGTGCAGCAACCGTATTAACAAAAGCCATCACAGACAGATGGAATACGGAAACGCCGGTCACTATCTTTGCCGGACCGGGGAATAATGGTGGAGACGCTCTCGCCGTAGCCCGCATGATGGCTGAAAAAGGATATAAAATCGAGGTATTTCTCTTCAACACGAAAGGAGAACTTTCACCCGACTGCCAAACCAATAAAGAACTGGTAGAAATGATGGAAGAAGTAAAATTCCACGAAATCAGTACCCAATTCGTACCTCCCGTCCTGACGCCCGACCATCTGGTAATCGACGGATTATTCGGTTCAGGCCTGAACAAACCGTTAAGCGGCGGATTCGCTGCCGTAGTGAAATACATCAATTCCTCCCCTGCTATGGTAGTAGCCATCGACATTCCTTCCGGACTGATGGGAGAAGAAAATACATTCAACGTAAAAGCTAATATTATCCGCGCCGACGTAACTTTCAGTCTGCAACTGCCGAAGCTCGCCTTTCTTTTCGCAGAGAACACTGAATTTGTCGGAGAATGGGACGTGCTGGATATCCAATTAAGCGAAGACGGTATTGAAGAGATGGAGACTAACTACGAAATGTTGGAAATAGAAGAAATCCGTTCACTCATCAAGCCACGCAAACAGTTTGCCCACAAGGGGAACTTCGGCCATGCACTATTGATTGCCGGTTCAAAAGGAATGGCAGGAGCCTCTGTTCTCGCTGCCCGCGCCTGCCTCCGTTCGGGAGTAGGGTTGCTGACTGTCCATGCGCCAATGTGCAACAACGACATCTTGCAGACCTCCATACCCGAAGCAATCGTAGAAACCGACATCAACGAAACCTGTTTTGCCGTACCTACCGACACGGACGACTATCAAGCAGTCGGCATCGGCCCAGGGCTGGGACGAAACGAGGAAACGGAAGCTGCTTTATTGGAGCAACTGGAACATTGCCAGACTCCTGTTGTGGTGGATGCCGACGCACTTAATATCCTCGCCAACCACCGTCATGCCCTTACCCATCTGCCGAAGGGTTCCATCCTCACCCCGCATCCGAAAGAACTGGAACGTCTGACCGGCAAATGCCAGGACTCTTACGAACGTCTGATGAAGGCTTGCGAATTGGCTCGTGCCGCCCATGTTCACATTATTTTTAAAAGGAGCCTACTCCGCCATTATCACCCCACGAAGGTAAATGTTTCTTCAACCCAACCGGAAATCCGGGAATGGCAACCGGAGGTAGCGGTGACGTACTGACCGGAGTAATCCTGGCGCTGCTTGCCCAAGGTTACCCCACCGAAGAAGCCGCTAAAATCGGCACTTACATTCACGGATTGGCGGGCGATGTCGCTCAAAAAGAAGCAAGGAATGATCGGAATGATCGCAAGCGATATTATCACCTGTCTGCCGACAGCATGGCGACTTGTAAGCGAATAAAAGTTAAGAACTTACAGTTTTTTTCAATAACTTCATTAACTTTGTTTTCAAAACCAGTTAAAAGAACCGAATATGAAAAAGTTGATTATAGCAGCAGGACTACTAATGACAACGTCCGCCTATGCACAAACCGAAGTACTGACAGGGGTTACCCGAGGAAAAGACTATGGAGTGGTTTACAGTCTTCCCAAAACCCAAATAGAACTTGAAATAAAAGCCAACAAAGTCAACTATACTCCGGGAGAATTCAGCAAATATGCTGATCGTTACCTGCGACTGACCAACGTCTCCGCCGACCCTGAAGAGTACTGGGAACTGACTAGCGTAAAAGTGAAATCCGTAGGTGTGCCCAACAGCGAAACGACGTATTTCGTAAAATTGAAGGATAAGACAGTAGCACCGCTCATGGAACTGACAGAGGATGGCATTGTGAAAACGATCAATGTTCCTTACAGCAACAGCAGTGTAGGCAAAAAAGCCGCTCCCGCTCCCACAGTCCTCCAAAAGAAAGCAAATCCTCGTGAATTCCTGACCGAAGAGATTCTGATGGCTAGCTCTACCGCCAAGATGGCCGAACTGGTGGCTAAAGAAATCTATAACATCCGCGAAAGCAAAAATGCCTTATTGCGCGGACAGGCTGACAATATGCCTTCAGACGGAGCACAGCTTAAGATTATGCTCGACAATCTGAATGCACAGGAAGAAGCCATGACGCAAATGTTCTCCGGCACCTGCAACAAGGAAGAGAGAACATTCACTGTCCGCCTTACCCCTGACAAGGAATTCAACAATGAAGTTGCTTTCCGCTTCTCGAAGAAGTTAGGTGTAGTTGCCAACAATGATTTGGCAGGAACTCCGTTTTATATCAGTCTGAAAGACCTGAAATCGGTCAAGATACCACAGGAAGATGGTAAGAAGAAGAAAGATTTGGATGGAATCGCCTACAACGTACCCGGACAAGCTATGGTTACATTGACCGACGGCAAAAAGAAACTTTACGAAGGTGAACTTCCTATTACTCAATTTGGTGTGATAGAATATCTGGCTCCGGTTTTGTTCAACAAGAATTCTACCATCAAAGTTTATTTTGATCCGAATACGGGAGGATTGCTCAAAGTGGACAGAGAAGAAGGGAAATAGAAAAACGAGGAAGTGAACTTCTAAAAAACAAAGAATATGGTTGGTGAAGGACATGCATTCGACATGATACGCCGAATAAAAGAGGGACGGGAAGCTTCCCGCCTACGTCGTGAACGTGCTAACGACAAGTTGAAGCATTTAAACCGTGCAAACGAACCTTATCCACTACCCAATACCACTCCCGAAGAAATGGAACGTATCATCCACGACTCGGAGAAAAAGAAAGAGAAAGACAGCAATTATTTTGTTTGGGGAACGCTTATTATCATGGGAGTCCTGATAGCAATTGCCGTCATACTTTGGGCTGTATTTATCAAATAAATAATAATAAATTCACCACAGAGGACACGGAGGACACAGAGGTTTAATCTTTTTTATTCACTATAGAGTAACACAGAGTCTCACGTATTGAGAATCGTATTTATCGCTCTGTTTTACTTGCGGAAAGAGAGAGAAGAACTCTGTGTCCTCCGTGTCCTCTGTGGTGAAATATAAATTCCTATTTATGCGACTGGTATCACCAGTTTTATAAATCCATCTTTCTGCATTTGAGAAAGATAAGCCGATACACGCGACTCGTAGCCCTCTTCATTTTGAAAATGGTCTGCGAGTTTTTCTATAATCTCACGAACATTGCGTTTTCCATCTATCAGTTCCCATACAGCCGTACCGTGTTCTTCCAATTTCACATGAAGTTCTTTCGACATTCCTTTCGGCACAAGGAAGCGTTGCATCCACGGATATTTAAAACGGGGAAAGGAGAGCACAATTGTCTCCCCTTCCCTTTCTGCTGTAATATGTTCACTGCGACAGGGAATGACCTCTAACAGGTTGATTTTCTCTTTGGCAGCCATACTTCTTATTTTTTATTTCAGAGTATTCATACTGATACCCTTTTGTTTACACCTTGATACAAAATTCCTTTGTTACTTTAGGTATTGAATTTCCCAGTTACTTTTTGGATATTCGCCTCTTCCAGACCGTATCCCTTCTTCCTGTTCTCTGCCTTCAACATCAAAGATACAATCAACGCAAGCACACCGAAGATAGCAAAAATAGCCATAGGTAACGTGTAATCATACGTCTGCGCACCGTCTACCACCGGCCCCTTGCAATAAGAGTTCAGCACCCAACCGATCAGCAAAGGCACCCCCATCAATCCCCAGTTCTGTACCCAGAAAATCAATGCATAAGCCGTACCCAACTGTTTTTCAGGAATAATCTTCGGAACGGAAGGCCACATAGCTGAAGGCACCAATGAGAAGGCAAAGCCTAATATAATCATGATGATCGTGGCAAAACCACCACACATTCAGGATAGGAAGTGCAAACATAGTATGCACAAAAATAAGCATCACTGATCCGATTATCATCAATGTGGCTCCCTTACCGATACGGTCATACAGCGAACCGAACAACGGAGTCAGGATGATCGCACCGATCGGTAACAATCCCGGGATCGTCCCCGCCAATTTCGGGTCTACATTATATTTCTGTACCATTAAGTCCGCCGCATACTTGATAAAGGGGAATACAGCCGAGTAGAACAATACGCACAACAATGCAATCAGCCAGAATCCTTTATTAGTAATGATATACACAATATCTTTCATACGGAAAGGTTCTTCGGGTTCAAGCCCTTGTGCATCCAAGTGAAGCATCCAACTTCTTATCATAGAAAGTGTAAAGGAAGAAAGCAATCGTACCTACACAAAGCATAACCAGGCAAAAGAATCGGAGCGGGAATATTGGTATGAAATGTGCCACTCTCGTCAGTAGATCCGAAGAAGTCGGCCAAAGGTACCGTGAACACCATCGCCAGAGTTGTTCCGATACGTGCCGTAGCCATTTCAAGTCCCATAGCCAATGCCATTTCCTTGCCCTTGAACCATTTCACTATAATCTTGGAAACAGTGATACCAGCAATCTCCACACCTACACCAAAGATAGCATATCCCAATGCAGCCAACGTCACCTGCATTTTGAATCCGAAGAGCAGGGCACCTTCCGGAAAAGTGGTAGAGACAGCATAATATTTCAGTCCACAACCGAACACCATTAACAGACAGGCGCCCATTCCGGTAAAGCGTACTCCCATTTTATCCAGGATAATACCGCCGAAAATCAACATCAGCAAGAATACATTGAACCACCCGTAAGCACTTGTAAAGAATCCGTAATCCAAACTATCCCATAGTAGTTCTTTCTCAAGCATAGGTTTTAGCGGAGACATTACGTCGGTGAGGAAGTAGCCGCATAACATGGTAAATGCGACCAATGCTAGAACGCTCCAACGCAACACCTTGGAGTCATTCAATTTCTGTTTTAATTGTTCTGTCATTGTTATATTTAAATAGTAGTTAATAATTTTATTTTTTACGACCAACAAAGATAGTTAAATCTCCATTGTATACCTCACAAAGAGATTTGTTTTTAGAAAAAAAGTTAGGCGCGGATTACATGAATTGCACGGATTCATTAACAAATCCGTGTAATCCGTGTAATCTGCGCCCAAATATAGAGAAATACAGAAAACCTTCTGCCCCCTCTTAAATGGTTTCACCCAATCCCTCTCTGCAATCCGAATGGATTATTCAGCAGCAGGAGCCGGAGTTTCAGCCGGTGCCGGAGTTTCTGTTGCAGGTGCAGACTCTGCCGGAGCAGTAGCATCTGTTTGCGGTGCAGCAGTACCAGCAGGCAAGTTATACGGGTTAGTCTGTTGTTCTTTCTGAGCCTGTTCCAACACTGCATCTTTAACAGCAGAAGAATGAGGAACGACATAAGCGGTAGCAATACTCATGATAACCATGAAGATAGCTAAGCCCCAAGTTGCTTTTTCCAGAAAATCGGTAGTTTTGCGTACGCCCATAATAGCGTTGGATGAAGAGAATCCGGAAGCAAGTCCGCCTCCTTTTGAGTTCTGAATCAGCACGATAAAGCACATCAACAGGGCTGCAATAACCATTAAGATAACGAATAATAAGTACATTTTTAGTTATTTTGAATTAGCGTTAATAATCAATTTCTCCAAAAATCTGATTTGGTCTGCAAAGTAAGCATTTTTTTTTGGATATTTCAAACTTAATTTTTTAATTATTTCAAGAGCTTTCGAATATCGTTGTTGTTTAACATAGATTTTGGCTAAAGTTTCGGTAAAACAGCTATCATCTTCTTCCTCTGCCGCACTCACTTCTTCCGAAGGAGTAACAGAGATTTCCGCTTCCTCTTTTAAAGGTTTCAGACAGAGAGGAGCCTCACTTTCGCTCTTTTTTTCAATAAAATCGTCTATCAGTTCGTATCCTTTCAACTTCGGGCGACTTCTTCCGATTCGGCAGCAGTCGTATTGTCTTCCAACAGATAAGTTGTATAGTCCATTGAATAGTCGAAAGTTGTCTGACCGGCCACCTCCTCCGGCACCGTAGACAGAAAAGCGTCAATCAACGCCAGGGTGCGGTCTACCGAAGGCTCGTTTTTCAGCACTTCCGTAAGGGGCACTCCTTTCTTACGGGACTGGACGGCAAACCGGTCACCTTCGATCAACTGGAAACAGTTTCCGGCGATCGGCAATGTACAGAACTGCTTTCCGCAGTTCTCCACCGAAACTAATATCATGGAGAATATACAGATTCTTCAGATACAACAGACGAAGTGACTGAAAATACGGATACCGCGCGAGCATATTGCGCAACTCATACAAAGATCCCTATCCAGCGTTTCAGGGTGCTGAATCCATTGTTGAAAGTTAACAGAAGTCATTTATATTACCAGTTTGCTACAGTTGCATTAAAAATTTGGTCGGTGATCTCTTTAGACATTTCAGCAATCAATCCGTCCTGTACGGCTGTCAGCAACTGACTGGAATCATAGGTACGGAAAGCTGAGAATTGCTGCTCGAAGTCTTCGGCGTGATTAGTGTTGTTGACAAAGCGCACATTGACGGTGATAGTCAGTTTCGTTTCTGAAGAATAACCGTCGGCAGATACTGCCTGGTTGTACTGATTGTACCCTGTGATTTCTCCGTCAATCTGCAAATCCGCATTCTGACTCGGCTTGAGCAGTTGCAGACGGGTCTGCCGGATGAAGATATCCTTCAGGTCTTCATTAAACTTGGTAGCCAACGGAGCATATACATACTCCGACTTGATCGGAAAGTCGGCTATCGAAATGGTCTTTACCTTATCATAATTGATAGACGATCCGTTAAACTTATAGGAAACAGTGCACGCAATGACTACCAACGGTAATGCAAGCAGTAGCGCAACGCGTGGCGTTATCTTCTTAATCAGTTCATATTCTTTTATTTTTCTATAAAGTGTACGTTCGGAAATCTTCAAGATCCCGGCGGCACTCTTTCCGTTTTCCATGATGTTTCTCCAGTGCTTTACGTATCATTTCTTTTCAACTTCATCCAGTGCCAAGTTTTCTTCTACATATTCTTCCGTATCCTGAATATCATCATCGTCGTCTTTCGGACAGACAGTTGCCTGCTGCATCGGATGAATAATGGCAGGCACCGAAGGCTGGTTTGCCGTTGTCACTACCGGAGTAGCGACGACTTGCCCCGTTGCCCCATTTGTGCCACCTGCCCTGCACGTTCAGCCATCATGTTGTGCACCATCTTCCTCAGTTCGGCCACTTCCTGACGCATATCGAACAGAACGGAATAAAGAATTTCCCGTTCGCTCTCAAAGCTTTTTGCTCTCCCGTGTTCCCAGCAATGCCGGCAGACGTTGTACATTCTGTGCGGGAAGATAGGTTTGCAGAATAGCTGCCGTAATCTCCCTGTTCGTCTCGATAATAGATATCTGCTCGGTGATATTCTTCAACTGGCGCACGTTTCCGGGCCACGGATAAGCCAGAAGTTCTTTCTTCGCATCCTCCGTCAACTGGATAGCAGGCATCCGGTACTTCTCTGCAAAGTCTGCCGCAAACTTACGGAACAACAAAAGCACATCGTCTCCCCGCTCACGCAAAGGCGGTATCTGAATAGGCACCGTATTCAAACGATAATATAAATCTTCACGAAAACGTCCTTCCGCAATAGCTTGCGTAAGATTGACATTGGTAGCTGCCACAATACGAACATCCGTCTTTTGCACTTTGGACGAACCTACTTTTATAAACTCGCCACTCTCCACACACGGAGCAAACGCGCCTGGGTAGGCAACGGCAACTCCCCTACTTCATCAAGGAAAATAGTACCACCGTCGGCTTCGCCGAAATACCTTTCCGTTCGCCAATCGCACCGGTAAACGCACCTTTCTCATGGCCGGAACAATTCCGAGTCGATCGTCCCTTCGGGGATCGCTCCACAGTTGACAGCAATATACTGTCCATGCTTTCTCCGGCTATATTGATGAATAATCTGTGGAAAACTTTCTTTTCCAACGCCACTTTCTCCGGTAATCAGCACAGACAAATCGGTAGGAGCTACCTGAATGGCAACATCTATGGCGCGCAACAATGCTTCGGTATTACCTATAATACCGAAACGCTGCTTCACTTGTTGTATCTCTGCTCTCGTCATCACTCGTTATTAATCTTCGTCTACTGTATCCAGCTTTAGTTTATCACTATCGTCCCGTTTCTCGTAATACTGTTTCCGCAACGGATTTGCATGGGCTACTTTCTCCCGTTGACGATTACGGAACACATCAATGGCAACATAAACTGCCTGACGGAACGAGTCCTCGCTCGCCAGTCCCTTGCCTGCGATGTCATAAGCCGTACCATGTGCCGGAGAAGTACGCACTACCGGCAGTCCTGCCGTATAGTTTACTCCGTCATCCATAGCCAACGCCTTGAACGGAGCCAGCCCCTGATCGTCGTGATACATCGCCAGGATACCGTCAAAATGAGTATAATTGCCCGATCCCATAAAACCGTCTGCCGCATAAGGACCGTAACAGAGATGCCTTTCTTCTTCCATTTCTTTCATGGCAGGAATAATCACTTCCTGTTCTTCCATACCCAGCAATCCGCCGTCTCCGGCACGAGGATTGAGAGAGAGCACCGCAATACGCGGAGCACCAATACCGAAATCCTGTTTCAGGCAGTGATGGAAAATAGCCAGTTTCTCCTGAATCAGTTCCTTTGTGATCGTTGTAGCAATCTCTCTGACAGGGATATGTGTCGTCACCAAAGCCACCCGGAAGTCATTCTTCATCAAAATCATCAATGACTTATCACCATTGCCCAGCCGTTCTTCGATATATTCCGTATGTCCGGGGAAAGAGAACTCTTCCGACTGGATGGTATGTTTGTTGATCGGGAGCTGTTACGATAACGTCGATCAGCCCTTCGCGATATTCTTCGATGGCACGTTCCAAAGCGCCCAGTGCAGCTTTACCTGCTTCGGGATCGGGTTTGGAGAACTCCACTTTCACCTCATCATCCGTACAGTTCACAACGCTCAAACGGTTGTACCCCGCTTCGGTAGCAGAGTTGACAATGCTGAAATTAGCCTGCACATCCAGCGCTTTACGATGGTAGGCCGCCACTTTAGGTGAACCGTAGATGATCGGAGTACATAGTTCAAGCATAGTAGGGTCTGAGAATGTCTTAAGAAATCACCTCATAGCCCACCCCGTTAATATCTCCTTGGGTGATACCTATCCTTATCTTGTTATCTTCCATGTTTTTATTTATTAGTTTGTTCCGCTTCCTTAGATGCTTCTCCCAATGGAATCTGATTCTGCTGAACTTCATTCGGAAGTTTCAGTGTATAAAGAGATGATTCCATCTGGCGTACCAGGTTGCGTTTCATTTTATCAGGTGAATAAACAAATATTTCTGCTGTTATAATTCGTTGGTTTTTCTCGTCCAGACGAGTATGAGATACATACGGGCCACCCATAAAGTCGCCCTTCATACGCCACAGGCCACGTGCTTCCATTGTGTAGCTGTTTTGTACATTGATCGGACGGACATCGGTCAGCAAACTATCGGTCGACATATAAACGCCTTCCTTGAATCCGGGGATATTGGCTTTCATCACGGAGTCACGTTTGTGCACAAAATATTCTTTGGTAAACGTATCCTTGTCAGTGTACGGATAAGAGTACATCACAAAAGTTACGGTCAGCACTACCTGGGTTGGTAGAAGCCCAGAAGAAATCATCCCCGGTCTTTGAATTAGCCAGTTCGGCATCCACCCAGATGTCGCATCCGAACAAACTGTCCACTTTCTGCGAAATGAAATTACTGTGTTTTTCTTCCAGCAACGTAATCTGACGGTTCATCTCGGCACGAGTAAAGAAGTCGATAATCGTTTGTTTGTTCTCTTCCACGAACTTCTCGAACACTTCTTCGTCCGGAGCCTGAATAGTCAGTATCATCTGCGGATTGGCATACACGTCCTTCGCATATTTGAACGAGGCTTTCGTATATATATCCTGTATATCTACAATAATAATGTTACGGATCAACTTCAGCGTAGAATCATAATCTTTCGGTGAAGTATACATAATCCGGAAAGAAGGTTCCGACTGCGGCAAACCGGGCATATCAGCATCGAGCGCATCATGCAACGCCCTTCCGGCAGCACGATCCCAAACACCGTGATCTACTACAACCAAAAGCTCGTAAGCACGACCACTAGAGGTGTGATTTCCTTTCAGACCACAAGATGCAACGACAAAGGCTACCAAAGCGATGCATAAAATAAAAGAGTACTTTTTCATGATGTTCGGTTTTATATATTAACTTTCATTATTTTTCTCCTGTTTCGCTGTCGACAGCATACCGCAAGCGGCAAAAATATCTTCGCCTCTGGATGAACGGATAGTGGTGAAAAGTCCGTGTGACGTCAGATTATCACGAAAACGGGTCATCGTATCCATATCCGCCCCCTCGAGGTCTACCCCCGGTATGGCATGAAAACGAATCAGATTCACCCTGCAATCCAGCCCGCGAAGAAGTTTCAGCAACTCTTTTTGGCATAGACCTGCGAATCATTGAGCCCTTTAAAAACAATATATTCAAACGAAAGTCGACGTTGTTTACTAAAATCATAGTTTTTTAACAGTTCCACCATTTCGGTGATTGAAAACGCCTTTTCCGCCGGCATTAATTCAGCACGCTGAACGGTCAGCGGAGAGTGAAGGCTGATGGCAAGGTGGCAGTCATTTTCTTCGATAAAACGCTGCAATCCTTTCCGTAGCCCGACTGTAGAAAGCGTGATACGCTTCGGACTCCATGCGTAACCGTAGGTAGCGGTCAGTAGTTCCAATGCTTTCAATACCTCATCCCAGGTTATCGAGCGGCTCGCCCATTCCCATCATTATGACATTAGTCAGTTTGTCCCGTTCCGGCAGCGAATGAATCTGATTCATGATCTGGCTGGCGGTCAGGTTAGCCGTATACCCCTGTTTGCCGGTCATACAGAACTTACAGTTCATCTTGCAACCTACTTGTGACGACACGCACAACGTTGCCCGGTCATCATCCGGTATATAAACCGACTCTACAAAATGGTTCTCACCCACTTTATAAAGATACTTCACCGTACCATCTACAGAGCGCATTTCATCTACCGGAGCTTCTGCTCCCACCTCATAGTTCTGCTTGAGCAACTCCCGGTGTTTCAATGACAAATTAGTCATATCATCAATCGAGGCTACCTTCTTTTCGTAAAAGCCAGGATGCAATCTGCTTGGCAGCAAAGCCGGGCATACCCAGTCTTTTTGTCAATGATTGAAGCTCTACAAGAGTCATTCCTAAAAGGGGATATTTAGACATTCTTCTTTCTGTTGATAGTTTATATCTGCAAATGTAAGGAAATAAAGTCGATTTCCGTATAGCAGGAATGTAAAAGTTAACAAAAAAGGGAAGTATGCCTCCGTTATGATTCAACCACGCTGATATATTGAAGTAGCTTTTGCGCCATTTCAGAATCCTCGCCATTCTTTTTCACTTCATAACCGTACGCCTCACGGAAACAAGCCAGCGCCTCTTCCCGTTCATTACAAAAGCTGTGCAAAACCCCTAAGTTCTGACAAGCCAGAATCGTATCTTCTTCCTCCCATCCCAAATACTTCTTTTCGCAGTTCGAACTCTCTGAAGAAAGCCTCTTTCGCCATTGGATAATTCTCCAACTTCACATAAGCCTGTGCTTTGTAATAATATACCAGACAGGAAGCATTAGGGGTCAGCATCATCGTGAATATCCAAAGACGTCGCAATACGAATCACGTTATCATAGTCTTTATTCATGTAATACTGCTGCATAATATCACATCTCAATGCCTCATATCGGACAGTCAGTTCCGCCAGACGCGGTTTTTTCGCTGAAATACATTTCATGCAGAAGAGACTCACGGAAGAATAAAGTAGACGCCTGCTCATCGCCACGTTCATTCATCACTCGTTTGAATTCCCTGCACAGATAATACAACTGTTTATGACAAGCGACGATCTGTTTTTTATTATCTATCTGTATAGCAATGTCCAACGCCTGATTCATCAGCATCCATGCTTCATCGTATCGTTTGATATAATAAAGACATTTACCCTGCATACGCAAACATTTAGCCACTCCACCGGACAGTCTGCCATTCAATGACTCGTGCATTTCAGCTACTTTCCGGAATTTCTCGGCAGCACTCTCTTCCTCATCCTTATAGTAATCACAATAAGCCAGATATTCGGAAAGTTCAATGACTTCTGCCTGACTCTTCTCGTCAGCAGAAGCCGCATGATAATTAAGCGCCCTATTCAAATAGATCGCCGCTTCATTGTATTGCTCATTGTAGTAATATGCCAGAGCTAGATTTCGGCAGGTATTGGCAATCTCCAGTTCCGGAGTCGGTACAATGTTTTCCTGCATCACCAATGCTTTCAGGAAACAGTCGCATGCCGTTTCGTATTCTTCATTACGGGCATACCGGCATCCCTCATTCATCTTCAATACCGACTTGGCAATTGAGTGGCATGGCAGCACCTTCCATACTCTTCTCACTCACAGCAGCTGCCGCCTTCGTCAGATGGAAAGAACTGCTCAAGAAAGTAGCCATATCATTAGCAATGACAGGAATTAAAAAAGAATCGATCTCATCAAAGTCCAATTCGGCATAGACTTCAGGCGTAACTTCAGGATTGTCGTTCATGATCGCCTTCCAGCTATCTTCCAACAGAGAACGATTCGTGCGATACAGAATCTCGAAAATCTCCACATCACAAATCCAATCCTTCAATATATCCCATTCTTGCATCTTATAGCATTGATAGGTAATCTCCACTTTATAGCGATACGAATCATGGTAGCAGAACTGTTTCATGCGATAGTTATAATCGGCAAAAAAGTCAACGGATGGGGAAAGGATCTCTTCCTCATCCAGCAGAGCGGAAATAATTTCATGGCAACTATCATCTATACATTCGTCATCTTGAGCGAAATAGCGTTCGATCGCCTCTACCATTTGTGTATCACCAATGCAATATCGTCCTCCTTTGTTGGTAAGCCAGCTGCTCATTTCCACTCTCAACTGCGACCAAAGTATCTGATTAATGTCTGCCATGCTCTTCACTTCATCTTCGGTAAATCCTTCTAAAGTAAGTGAAAGCATCAGAAGCGTTCTTCCAATCTCTTCGAAACCATAATCAGCCGACAAACGCCGTAACACACTGTCATAGAATTGCCCAACCTCATTGAGCCGGCAATATCCACTCATATATTCATTGAGAGCATCGTACTGACCGAACGAAACCAGCTCGTTGAGCAATACACTCAAACAGCGCGGTTGTTTAGCCAGCACCCACGAAGCAAGAATATCTTCCTGCTGTGCAGACAAAGCCTTGGAGTAAGTAGACAAATATTGCTTTGAGAACGACTTGGCATCCGCCTGTGAAAAACCATTCAACTGGAAATGGGCGTAGCCATTCTGAACAAAGGGCAGGTAGGCAGTGGATGACGCAGAAAAGCTCAACACGACTTTCACGTTCGGGGGAATAGATGCAAATAAAGAAAACAGGATGCTTCAGTCGGATTCAGATAACTAATGTCATCAATCAACAGAATGATAGGGTATCTTGATGCACCCAGCGCGCTCCACAACTGGCTGAACTTTTGGATAGAATTCAAATCTTCTTCAATCTCCTTGAGGTTTCGAAGTGTGTTCCCTGAAAAAGTGTTCAAGCCAGCATCTCCCATCAAAACCGAGTTTTTCACGGCGTCCATGATGGATTTGGCAGTACTTTGGGCCGAGTCCAGTTCTTTTGAAACTTCCGCCGCGAACAAATTTTCTTCACCCAAAGATTGATGCTTGAGTGCGTTCTGGCATTTGGAAGCTAACATTCTCGCCAACGTTTCCGGATAAGAAGACAATGTAGTACTATCAAGCGATGATAGATGGGAATCATCGGCATATCATTGTTCACCAAATCGCTCCAATGAGCCAACAAAGCACTCTTGCCAAGACCGCAACCGCCCGTTACCACCAGGCACCGCTGTTCATCCGCCGCCAAAAATCAGCAAACGCCTGATCTGCTTCAGGTATTGGGTGATAATTGAATAAGAGTTCATTGCGCGTCAGTTGTTCTTGCAATGCTTGATTATCTTCAACGGTCAGTACATCCGGAAACTCCCGTTCAAGCAATTCCGTAAAAGCAGCTTCCACAAGGTTACACAACTGATCGGGCGAATCATACTCTTGCACAGGATAACGTTCCTGCTGCAAAATACTCTTCTTTCAGACGTTTCAGTTTAAGAGACTCCTCTTCAGAGCAAGACAGTTCATCATCTGCCGACTGTTTTATATAAAAATAGGCATGTAACGGATTGGGATTGCGCAGTACACCAAACTGCATTTCAATTTCCGTCACACTCAAATGATGATTCAAGTCATCTTCTATCCAACGATATTCCAGGCTGTCATTGAGAGTTTGAGATAAATCTTCATAACTGGGACACCATCCATAACGGTCGCCTACCATACCTATGAAGAAAGGCCGGGAGTTAACGATCTCTTTCAGGCATATTTCAACAACCTTGCCGCTTTTTGCATCTTCTTCTGTGATTCCCCAACGCAAATCAACCAATGAAATGGTGGCACCACGGCTGGCAGCCTTCACTTGCAAACCCTTAAAGAGTTTGACTAATGCAGAACGTTCCATCTCCATGTCTCTGAACGTTGACGAAAGGAATACACGGATAACACGTGAATTTTCAGCGGGAACTGAATACTGGGCTAGTTGTTTAGTCATAATATAGATTCGTATTAGTTAATGAAGTATTTCGCAAAGCCAATTGATAAAGATTGGCAAGATATGGAAATTTAATCAGATAACAAAGGCCATAAACAAAAAAAACGAGCACAAAAAAGGCACGGATTACACGGGTTTCGCGGTTCCCTCATAAGTTTAAACCGCGTAAATCCGTGTAATCCGTGCCTAATATCTATTACTTGCTACTTGTTTAGAAGAACAAGAAGCGTGTATCTTTTACGTTTGCTTTCAGATACAAATCATTCATCAGACGGCTGGCAAAACGTGCGTGCATGTTAGTCAGCGTAGCTTCTTCTGCTTTTGCGTCGAATGTTTCGTTCAATTTGTCCTTACCGTATACCTGCAATACAAATACTCCGGCATTACCTTTGATAGGAGCGCTCAACTGATTCACTTCAGCTGCAGAAGCATAAGCACCTACCAGCGGTTCGCTGCTGCGCAATGCTGATACGTATGCAGGAGCTGCAAAAGTAACCATCTTCAAAGAGTCGCTGACTGCATTAGTCATCTCTTGTACTGGTTGAATGAAGTTGCATTGGCAGCTTTCATGTCAGCCATAATCTTTTCAGCTTTCTTATCTTTTACGATTTCAGCTCTCAACTGATCCTGTACTGCTTTCAACGGACGATATCCTTCCGGCTTAATGCCTACCAGACCTACTACCATCATGTGATCGCTTTCGCCACATTCGTACAAGCCGGAAACATCACCCGGTTTTGCTTTATCAAACGCCCATCTCAACGCTTCTTTTTGTACCTCTTACACCACCGATATTGTGTTCAGAGCTGCTCAAATCCATTCTGTCGAGCAATCTGTAGCCGGCTTCTTCAGCGTTAGCTACCATCTTTTCTACACTCGGATTAGCTGCGATAAACTGGCTGAAATCATTATAAGCACGGTTGTAAGTTTCTTTGCTGAACTCTACTTCACGTTTGATAACAGCTACTTTATATTTGTCTTTTTACAGATTTCTTGTTCGTTACCTGAAGAATTACGTTTGCTTGTCCCATCGGCAAGTTTACCAATTCGTTCACACCTGTATTGTTGATAGCAGAGATGAATTTCAGGTTATCGCCGTCTATCATCTGTGCACCTTCGTACTGTGCAGAAGTTAGCCAGTTTGCATCACCAGTCTGACCATATTTCTTTGCCAGATCAGCAAAGTTAGCACCACCTTTGATCGCGTTGTAGATACTGTCAGCCAATGTCTTTGTCTTCACAGCATCTTCTGCGTATACCTGAATCTGACGGAATTCGACAGAGTCGGCAGCAGCAGCTTTAGCTACAATTTTGAAAGAGTTGATTGTATTGTCGGCACCGTTATAGTAAGGACCATAAATAGTACCTACCGAAGCAGAGTCCAAACGGGCAACTACATCTGACGGGAAAGCTGTTTTGTTATAGAACAAGTCTACATAAGGAGCTTCCGAGCCAGTCGAGCGGATGAAAGAAGTATAATCTTCCGTAGTAGTAGCCAACTGTTCAGTAGCTTCGTCCACTTCTTTCTGGATAGCAGCTCTGTCTTCAGCACTTGCAGTCACTTGTACATCAATGTACTTGATGTCACGAGTTTCCTGATATTGCTTGAATTGTTCTTTCTTCTTGTTATACAAGTCTTTCAGTTCCGATTCTTTCACTACGATTGTAGAGTCCACTACAGAAGAGTAAGGAATACCAGCCATCAACACGTTGTACTGGTTCACTCTTGCATCGAAAGCGTCCTGTGCTTCCACCGGATTGGAAAGAAGAGCTTTAGACACCAATGCCTGATACTTTTCTGCCAGACGGCTCTCGATCAGTGTTTTCTGAATGAAAAGACCAGTATTTATACATGTTATTGTATTGTTCAGCATACTGTGCCGGCATTTGTGATTCGCTCATCTTGGCATATTCCACGAGGAACTTGTTCAACATATCCTTGTCGAAGTTTCCTGTTTGCGGATTCTGGAAAGGAGTTTGTCTCAACAAAGGATGAACGCCTGCTTTCAGGATGTCCTGATTTCAGCAGCAGAAACAGTCAGTCCCAGTGCTTTTGCTTCTTTTTCGATCAGTTTATTGTTTACGTAGGAACGCCATACTTCATCGCGCACCTGATTGGTTTGTTCGTCATTCAAGGCGGTCACCCCACGCATGAGTTTCACCACTTCGGTATATTCTTCTACCAAATTCTGATACTCTTGAGCGGAAAGAGCGTCTCCGTTCACCTCACCTACGTCATGTGCCTGATGCGGCTGCATCACCTTCCATGCGTCACCCGCAATGAAAGCAAACAGCGCCAAGCCGATAACAATCACCAATAGAGGTCCTTTCGACCTAATGTTTTGTAACGTTGCCATTTTGATTAATACGATTTATGTTTATTATTATTTCTTTCTTTTTGTCGTTTTAGCGCACGAAGATACAAAAAATGCTAATATGCATCTATTTATTGGCTAAAAATTTCTTGATTATCGTCATTATTCCAAGACTTTTAATCGCACAAGTTCTATTTTTTGTCGCTGTCACCTTGATTATTTTAAACTGATAACGACCGACACGGACCAATTCATGTAGTTTCGGGAAACTCTGATATTGGCTCAGTATCAATCCGCCAACTGTCAGGTAGTCGTCCGATTCGGGCAGGTCAAGTCCGAACATTTCATTGACCTTTTCTATTTCCAGGCGGGCGGACAAAAACATATTCATTTTCATCAATCTTCTTGCTGATATATGAAGTATTATCATGTTCATCTTCTATATCACCAAAAAATCTCTTCTACCAAATCTTCCAATGATACAATGCCGGACGTACCACCAAACTCGTCTACCACTACCGCAATCGTCTTCTTTTGCAGCATGAACAGTTTCATCAGTTTGGAGCGGACATGTTTCGGGCACAATGGGCACATCTTTCACGTTATCGTGCCAATCTTTCGGAGCACGAAACATTTCCGACGAATGGATATAACCGACCACATTATCTATATTTCCGTCATACACAATAATCTTCGAGATGCCGGATTCTATAAAACGGTTCTTGAGCTCATCCAGTGAGGTTGTGAGATCAACAGCCACCACTTCGGTACGTGGAACGATACAATCACGTATCTTTATGCTCGAAAAAAAGTCGAGTGCATTCTGAAAGATCTTCACTTCCGTGTCCAGTTCTTCTTCATTTTCGGCATTATCGATGCTACTCTGTATAAAGTAGTCCAAATCGACTTTTCCGAAAGCGATATCCGAAGCTTCCTTTGTTTACCTTCATTCCAAAAATACGAAGAAACAGGCAGGATACTCGGAAGCGAACTTGGATATAGGATATAAGACGATATAACAGATAAAAAGCGGAATAGCGGCAACATTCAATACCAGATTGGGATTGATCTTAAACAATGTTTTAGGAAGGAACTCTCCAGTCACCAAAATAATCAGAGTGGAAATGACGGTCTGAGCCAGTACCATCCAGAAAGTGGCTATCAATAATCCGGCCAACAGATTATCACCGATAATCTGTGCCATCAATATACCATAGATAACCAATGCTATATTGTTTCCTCACCAGCATGGTAGAGATAAATTGTTCGGGTGCTTAAAAAAAAAACAGAAAGGATACGGGATGTGACTCTTCCCTTACGTTCCATTTCAAAGCGTAACTTATCCACTGAGACAAACGCGATCTCCATTCCTGAGAAGAAAGCGGAGAAAGCCATCGTGATGAGTAAAGAGATATAAATATTCATAGTTTATTTCACAGAATCTTTTTTTTCGTAGACCGGTGGCAATGTTTTTTACTTCCGGCTGAGCGGTTCCCTCGTTTTTCGTCTACATAAAAATACCTTCAATATTCTGAATGACATAAACGGTCATTTGTTGATTAGAGTCAAAGCCGTGTCCGGTAATCACCCGGTCCGGCTGCTGGATGCGTATAAACTTATCGGAATATACTTTCTGAGTAGATTCGTTCCAATAAAAAGTAACTCGGTATTAAAACGCTCCCCTTTCCGGTTTTTGTATATCAACGTTTCCTATCAGTTTCCAGAGCTTCTGCTTATCATAATAATAAGCGGTATCTGCTTTAATGCTGGCCTCGATATTAAAGATAGAATCAAACTGTTCCAGATACACTCCTTTCTCCGAACGCCCAATAAAGAAGGTTTCTTGCGGTCGTATACCGTCCACTCTTCCGTGTTTACCCGGTAGCGTGTCACTCCCGAATCGGATATAAGGGTCGTTACCCCAGTGTATTCATCACCGGCAATGAATCACGTTCAGTTATGAAGCGTCCCAGCGCATTCTTCTTGCCGCCGCAGGAAAATGAGGAAGCATGGCACAATTGCCCCGAAGGCAATTGTTATGCTTTATGCTTTTATGCAACAAACGGTTACTTCGTTTTCGCAACATAAATTTTATCTAATCGTTGTAGACTCTCCGATCCAGCCACCGATAGTAATACGGTCGCCTGCTTTATAACCTAACATAAAGAGGTCTTTCGCCTGCGGAGAGTATGACCGGAATAAGTGCCAATCAATTTGTTTGCTTCTTCAGCTACACTTGGATCCACTGCTTTTGCACGTTGCAGCTTATCTATTACAGCAAAGTAAGTACATTTGTTCAATGCAGACTCATCACTCCAGTTAGGACTCATTGCATACAGGGCAATCAGAATATAAGGAGCACCGTAGTTCTCGTTGAAACTAATTGCTTTCTGGCAATATGATCTGGCTTGAGACAACTTCTTGGCAGAAGCCAATACAAAGCTGCGGCAGCGTATGCCTTTTCAGCCTCTTCACGTTGTCTGTTTCCAGTTGATTGCTTCGTCAAAGAACTTCACTGCACCGTCAATATCACCTTTGAATGCCTGATAAGCACATCCGGTAGCAGCTTCAGCAGTCGGCTCCATCTTATAAGCATAGAAAGATGTTGCAGATAAGCTTCACTTTTCCGTACATTCATCATTTTCATGATATCGATTACTTTTTTCAGATAAGCCAAGTCTGTCTGGTTAGATTCACTTTCGACCATAGATACCTTGCAGTGATTCACGTCAGCAGTACCACTATTCACAAACAAAGCAACGAGATTATCTTTTTGATACCCATCAGGTTTTTTCTTCTTTGCTTCGCTAGTTTCAGCAATAGCATCATCCGCATATTCTGAAGCGAGCAGATAATCCTGGATAAATTGTTTACTTATGATTAGGATCTTGCTTTCAATTTGTCCAATGACATCTGAAGAAAATAGAACAAAGTAGCTCCAGCAGATTCACCTTTCACCGCATTTACAGACTGGCTCAACCATTGATAAGCCTTGATTAGCATCCACTTTCGGAGCTAAAAAGCGATATAGTCTACAGCCTTAATTCCCAGTGCTTCGTCGGCAAGAAGAAACCTTTGTTCCTTTTTGAAAGGAATTCTTCTGTGTATTTCATACGCAGGTCGTGCGTATTCATTAATTCATCAAAAATACTTCTTATATTCGGGACTATTTTATCCTTAATCTGTGCCATCAGCCCCTTTAAGGATTTTATATCCGTCAGTAAAAGTGTAGAAACACGCAATGTCGGGCAATTATCCAACACAGCTTTCCAAGGAGTATACGCATCTTTAAAATTTCCTGCACGCACAGCCTCATGCGAGATACTACTGTTCGAATTACAGTTAGTCACATCCTGTGCTACCACAGTGGTTTGCTCCAGCCGAAAGGAACAACATAGCCACAAGCGTTTTAATTTTCATTGTATCTAAATTTTAGTTGTTTATATAATATCGTCTATTCTCTCTCACTTTATTATTCTACCCTACGTTTGAAGAAACCAACGTTCGTTGAACGTAAGTCCGATACTCACACGGAAGATATTTTCATTCACCATGTTCGTCTCAGTCCTTTCACACACGAACAAACTGTCCGCTGATACTAAGAATGGAACGCGAACGGGGAACAGGCAGACCGAAACTGGCAGTTACACCATATTCGCAGTTAACTTTTGCCGTTGATCTTATAATGCAGGGGTCATGTAAAACAAAAACGATATTTTATGTGAGCAAGATTAAGAACACGTCCAGCTGAGATTGGGATATATTCCACTTTTAGATATTTTAGAACGATTAAAAATAAGCATAAGTTTTCATCAAAATCACCACATGGATTCATCTGTTGTGCCACCAAAGTCACCTTTTCGACCATTATTTGCAAACTGTATTCACTTCGGGTGTCGGGCGTTTGTCACTTAGTTATGATGATCGCGCACCATACGTGGGAGTACTGGTAGCAGCATCCGGCGCCACGCTAGGTTGAAGTTTCAACCGTACCTGTACTGTATGAAGACCAGCGTGTGAATCACATCGTAATCATTCAGTTTGGAGGATATACAACTTTTAAGCGTCACTGAATGTTTCTTTATCTATATCGCTTTGTATACTTTGTTCCAAAGTCAGGCATAAGATGATACGGATGCAGTCGCCTGTTGCAATTATAAGCCCCGACACATTCGGATAATATGTCCGCGGGCTTGTTTATATCCCCCAGAAATAAGAAAAGCATTTACACCACTG
>VOFK01000393.1_pt1 | contig 22145 bp, 28 predicted proteins | sample 5384121 | NCBI WGS metagenome assembly VOFK01 (sample SAMN12384730, study PRJNA508395) | human gut metagenome | isolation source: healthy gut J | host: Homo sapiens | reverse complement strand
TGTTGTACTTCGTTTCAGTTGCATTGTGCTGGGAGCCTCTCCGGTCCTATAAAGACGGGAAGTATGGATCATCTCTCCACTGCTTCGTCCTTAGAACCGCAAAGCCAGGAAAACCTTACTCCAACAGAAGAGTTGTCAGCCAACCTGGACCTAGCATCCACACCACTATGTACCGAACAGGAAATTATCTTCGGCACTGCGGCGCCCGCGGGTTTCGCACTGGACAAAGCTACGCTTTTTCAATATATGCGAAACGGAGGCTGAGCCTTTCGCTGGTATACACAGCTCCTTATTCCCACCACTCCGCAAGCCGGGTAGAAACAAGCAGTGGCATCACAGAGTTATTTACGTGAACTTTCCGATGGTTATCTAGCGCTTTATCGACCGGACAGCAGGGAATTGCAAAAGAACAAATATAATCTCGGAGCACCGATATTCTCAACCGGCGTAGCCGTATCAGAAACGGATGATTGTCTGACGACTTTGCAGGAAATGTTTATTGCTTTTTATATCCAAAATAAGCATTCCTGTTATCGTAATATATAAGCAATCGGTCGTCGATGCTTTGATTTCAGAGATTCCGTTTTTTTCTTTATCGGCCAATTCTGATAAAGCCAGATAAATACTATCCAATTCCTTCCGGTATCTTCACTGAGGTCGTTTTATGGCTTCAAAAGTCTCCTCGCCGATTTGGTTAATCATTGCGAATGCTTTTACTTCCTTGACTTTCCAGTTCTTGTATGCGCTGTCTCAGTTCGTCTATTTCTTGATTCTTGGTATCACTGGCCAAGACATATTGACGAATACTGACAAAGGCACGCATAATATTAATATTGACCTTTAATAGCAACTGTTGAATGCAGAACGCTTGAGCATGGCTACCCCCTGTTCCGTAAAGCGCAAATGGAGTGTAAGCACTAAGAGCCCATATTGGGGGCATCCCCAAATTGGGATACCCTACTGGACAAACAAATGAGTTAGCCTCTTCATTTGTCAATTCAAACATGAAATCATCACGGAAAACGTTCCATATTACGCCTCACAGCACGCTTCAATAGCCGTTTCTTGTTCCATATTCCGCCAAATCAAAATCACATTACCTTCTGTCCCCGAATCTCATATATCTTATTCTGAATAATTTGTGCTCCATGGATATGTGTATAGTATTTTCGAACAAAGGTAGCTCCTAACGTTTAAACAACTACCACTGCTTTTATTTTTCCAAAACCGAATCTTTTGCCTCTCACACAAAGTTTTGCCACCCCTCTCTGCGTTGTATCTCTTGAAGATTATCACGTATCTTTGCTTGCTCAAATCATAAATACGAGATATGGCTATTACAATCAAGAAAAGTCTCCACAAAGAGAGAACTTAAGAAATTTATCCGTTTCAATTACAGAATGTACAAGGGGGCAACCCTTACTCTGTGCCTGACCTCTATGACGACATGCTCAACACCTTCAACAAGAAGAAAAATGCAGCATTCGAATTCTGTGAAGCTGATTATTTCCTCGCATATCGGGACGATAAAATAGTAGGACGTGTAGCTGCAATTATCAATAACCAGGCGAACAAGAAGTGGGAATGTAAAAACGTTCGTTTCGGATGGATAGACTTCATCGACGATCCCGAAGTATCATCCGCACTTATCAAAACAGTGGAAGAATGGGGAAAAGAACGGGGCTATGACTCATATTGCCGGTCCTCTCGGATTTACTGATTTCGATGCGGAAGGTATGTTAGTTGAAGGGTTCGACCAACTTAGTACCATGGCCACTATCTACAACTACCCGTACTATCCGGTACACATGGAAAAAACTAGGCTTCGAGAAAGATGCCGACTGGGTGGAATACAAAATCTACATACCGGATGCTATTCCCGACAAACATAAGCGTATCTCCGAACTGATCCAACGAAAATACAACCTTAAGATAAAGAAATATACTTCCGGAAGAAAGATAGCCAAAGACTATGGACAGAAGATTTTCGAACTGATGAACGAAGCATATAGTCCACTTTTTATGGTTATTCTCCGCTGACACAGCGGCAAATCGACCAATACGTGAAAATGTATCTGCCGATCCTTGACTTACGGATGGTTACACTGATTACTGATGCCAATGATGAACTAGTCTGTGTAGGTATCTCTATGCCATCTCTCGCTGAAGCTTTACAGAAATCAAACGGACGTCTGTTGCCGCTCGGATGGTTCTATCTGTTAAAGGCATTATTCATGAAACGTCGTGCCAAAATGCTTGATCTGCTACTCGTTGCAGTGAAACCGGAATATCAAAATAAAGGTGTTAACGCTTTGTTATTTTCCGATTTAATTCCAGTTTATCAAAAAATTAGGTTTTATCTTTGCGGAAAGCAACCCCGAACTGGAACTGAATGGAAAAGTTCAGGCACAATGGGATTACTTTGAGACTCAACAACATAAGCGCCGCCGTGCGTTCATCAAAGAGATAAAATAAAAAAACAGCTATGGAAGAGAACGAATTGATACCTGTAGACAACAACAATGCAGTAGAGTACACTGACGACAACATCCGCCACTTGAGTGACATGGAACATGTACGCACACGCCCCGGTATGTATATCGGAAGGCTGGGCGACGGTGCACATGCCGAAGATGGAATCTATGTCCTCCTGAAAGAAGTAATTGACAACAGTATTGACGAGTTCAAAATGCAAGCCGGTAAGAAAATCGAGATTACCGTTGAAGAAAACCTTCGTGTCAGTGTACGCGACTACGGACGAGGCATCCCACAGGGAAAACTCATCGAGGCTGTCAGCATGCTGAATACCGGTGGTAAATATGACAGCAAGGCATTTAAGAAAAGTGTCCGGACTGAATGGTGTCGGTGTGAAAGCCGTCAACGCTTTAAGCTCCCGTTTCGAGGTACGCAGTTACCGCGACGGCAAAGTGCGTATCGCCACTTTCTCAAAAGGAAACTTACTGACCGATGAGACAAAGAATACCGAAGAAGAAAACGGAACTTACATCTTCTTTGAACCGGATAATACACTATTCCTGAATTACTGTTTCAAGCCCGAATTTATTGAGACAATGCTACGTAACTACACGTATCTCAATACGGGGCTTGCTATCATCTATAACGGACACCGTATCTTGTCGCGCAACGGTCTGGTAGACCTTTTGAACGACAACATGACGGCAACCGGGCTTTACCCGATCATCCACCTGAAAGGGGAAGACATCGAAATCGCCTTCACGCATACCGGACAATACGGAGAAGAATATTATTCTTTCGTCAACGGTCAGCATACTACCCAAGGTGGTACGCATCAAAGTGCCTTCAAAGAACACATTGCCCGTACCATCAAAGAGTTCTTCAACAAGAACATGGACTACACCGATATCCGTAATGGATTGGTTGCCGCCATTGCCGTCAATGTGGAAGAACCGATCTTCGAAAGTCAGACGAAAACTAAACTGGGTTCTACCAATATGGTTCCCGGTGGCGTAACGGTCAATAAGTATGTAGGCGACTTTATCAAACAGGAAGTGGACAACTTCCTGCACAAGAATGCGGACATAGCCGAAGCAATTCAACAAAAGATACAAGAATCTGAAAAGGAGCGTAAAAGCCATTGCAGGGGTAACGAAACTTGCCCGTGAACGTGCCAAGAAAGCCAACCTGCACAACCGCAAACTACGTGACTGCCGCATACACCTCAACGATCCGAAAGGCAAAGGACTGGAGGAAGACTCCTGCATCTTTATCACCGAGGGAGACTCTGCAAGCGGTTCCATCACCAAAAGTCGTGATGTCAACACCCAAGCTGTATTCAGTCTCCGTGGTAAACCATTGAACTCTTTCGGACTGACCAAAAAAGTGGTTTACGAGAACGAGGAATTCAACCTGCTTCAAGCAGCCCTGAATATAGAAGATGGTATTGAAGGATTACGCTACAACAAAGTAATCGTAGCAACCGATGCCGATGTGGACGGTATGCACATCCGCCTGTTGCTGATTACTTTCTTCCTGCAATTCTTCCCTGATCTCATCAAGAAAGGACATGTATATATCCTGCAGACGCCTTTGTTCCGTGTACGCAACAAGAAAAAGACAAATTACTGCTACAGCGAGGAAGAACGCATCAATGCTATCAATGAACTAGGACCGAATCCAGAGATCACCCGATTTAAAGGTTTGGGAGAAATCTCACCGGATGAGTTCAAACATTTCATTGGTAAAGATATGCGTCTGGAGCAGGTGACACTGCGCAAAACGGATGCGGTAAAAGAACTACTCGAATTCTACATGGGCAAAAATACCATGGAACGACAGAACTTTATTATAGACAATCTGGTTATAGAAGAAGACTTGGCATCATGAGAAAAGCAATATTCCCGGGTACTTTCTTGACCCTTTCACCATCGGACATTACTCGGTAGTGGAACGTGCACTTACCTTTATGGACGAAATCGTGATAGGAATCGGTATCAATGAGAACAAGAATACCTACTTCCCCATTGAGAAAAGAGAAGAAATGATTCGGGAACTTTATAAAGACGAACCTCGCATCCAGGTGATGTCCTATGACTGTCTGACAATTGATTTTGCGCAGGAAGTAGAGGCCAGGTTCATTGTCCGCGGTATCCGTACGGTGAAGGATTTCGAGTATGAAGAGACCATTGCGGACATCAACCGCAAACTGGCAGGCATTGAAACGATCCTGCTCTTCACAGAACCGGAACTGACTTGCGTCAGCTCAACGATTGTACGCGAATTATTGACTTATAATAAAGATATCAGCCAGTTTATTCCCAAAGGAATGAAAATGAGTGAATAACACTCGTTAGGGAATAGGCGATGAGTCAGAAAAGATGATGAAGAAACTAACGATTATACTATCCGTTTGCTTGTGGGCAGTTGCCATACAAGCCCAGAACTTCGGTTCTGAAGCCATGCGCAAGCTACAAATGGCAGAGTTCGCAATCTCCCATTTCTATGTAGACAAAGTAGATGAAGACAAGTTGGTAGAAGAAGCCATCATCAAAATGCTGGCACAACTTGATCCGCACTCTACTTATTCGGATGCAGAGGAAGTGAAGAAGATGAACGAACCACTTCAAGGTAACTTCGAGGGTATCGGAGTGCAGTTTCAGATGATTGAAGATACCCTGTTAGTAGTGCAACCCGTCAGCAACGGACCTTCCGAAAAAGTCGGCATCCTTGCCGGTGACCGTATTGTTGCGGTCAATGACAGCGCCATTGCCGGAGTGAAAATGAGTACGGAAGATATTATGAAGCGTCTTCGTGGTCCGAAAGGTTCTAAAGTCAACCTGACTATCGTTCGTCGTGGCGTGCAAGATCCTTTATTGTTCACAGTGAAAAGAGATAAAATACCTATCCTTAGCCTCGATGCTTCTTACATGATTCAGCCTAAAACAGGTTATATCCGCATCAACCGCTTCGGAGCAACCACTGCCGAAGAATTCAAAAAAGCAATGACAAAGCCTTCAGAAACAAGGTATGAAGGACCTGATTCTCGACCTGCAAGGAAACGGAGGAGGTTACCTGAATGCAGCCATCGACCTTGCCAACGAATTCCTGGGGCAAAAAAGGAGCTAATCGTATATACCGAAGGCCGGACTGCCAAACGCAGTGATTTCTATGCCAAAGGAAACGGAGATTTCCGTAATGGACGTCTTATCATCCTAGTAGATGAATATACGGCTTCCGCCAGCGAAATTGTCAGCGGTGCAGTGCAGGATTGGGATAGAGGAATTATCGTAGGACGCCGTTCTTTCGGCAAAGGATTGGTGCAACGTCCTATCGACCTGCCGGACGGTTCCATGATTCGTTTGACTATTGCACGCTATTATACTCCATCGGGTCGTTCCATCCAGAAACCGTACGACAGTACTGTTGATTACAACAAGGATTTGATAGAACGTTTCAACCACGGTGAACTGATGAATGCTGACAGCATCCACTTCCCTGATTCGCTGAAAGTACAAACCAAGAAACTCGGACGTACCGTCTATGGCGGAGGGGGTATCATGCCGGACTATTTCGTACCTATCGACACTACTCTTTATACGAATTATCACCGTAATCTGGTAGCCAAAGGAGCCGTGATTAAATTCACCATGCAGTTTATCGAAGGACACCGGAAAGAGTTGGCAAACAAATACAAGAAGTTCGAATCGTTTGATGAGAAATTCGTAGTCGATGATGACATGCTCGCCAATCTAAAAAGAAATCGGAGAGAAAGAAGGAGTGAAGTTCAATGAAGAGCAATATCAGAAATCGCTCCCTCTTATCAAGACCCAGCTCAAAGCACTGATAGCCCGTGACCTTTGGGATATGAACGAATATTTCCGGGTAATGAATACCACGAATGAGAGTATACAAAAAGCACTGGAAATATTGAATTCGGATGAATATCAGAAGAAACTGAAATAGGGTATTCAATAAACAATCATAAAACATCGTCTTTCAGTTTGGTGGACATACATACTCATCATAGTGGACATATAGATACATGATGGTGAGTATATATATCCACCACTCTGTATCTATATGTCCACTAAGCGTTGTGTATCAACCCGTTAACTTTATTATTGAATATATTCGAATGTCACCGTACCGCGAATATCAGAAGAAGAGGCGGCAATGTATGCCTTGAATTTTCCAGGTTCTGCCACCCAAGTACGCTGTTTATCATCAAAGAATTGCAATGCTTCCGGTTTGATTGTAAACTTCACCTCTTTTTTTCTTCATTCGGAAGAAGTTGTACCTTCCGAAAATCTTTCAATTCCTTAACCGGACGCAGGACACTACACTCCTCATCACCAATGTATAGTTGGATAATCTCTTTCCCTGCTACTTTTCCTGTATTCTTAACCTTTACAGAAACATCTATACTGCCATCAGTATTCATTGTTTGAGCCGATATTACAGGTTTACTATACTCAAAGGTAGTATAACTCATGCCATAACCAAAAGGAAAAAGTGGCTGCACCTTCTTCGTATCATACCAACGATAGCCAACCAGAATATCTTCTTTATATTCTTGACGGATGCTATCGCCCGGATAACTGATTTCCCCAAAGAAATGAGCCGGACAATCCTCCAGTTTCACCGGATAAGAGAAAGGAAGTTTACCACTGGGAGTCACCTCTCCACTCAACACATCAGCCAGCGCCTCCCCACCAACAGAGCCTAAATACCACGACTGGACAATAGAAGGAATCTCCTTTACCCAAGGCATTTCCACCGCATTTCCGCTGACAATCACTGCTACCAGATTTTTATTTATCTTCAACAAGGCTTCTATCAACTCATTCTGCGCAAAAGGAAGTTCGTATGATAAACGGTCTCCACCCCTCACAGTCCTGAAAATGATTCTTATTTAGTCCGCCTACAAAAAAATCACCAAATCCGAATTCATCGCCTTTTCCACCGCATCATTACGCAAAGAATCCACAGTAACCTGCGGAATAACATCCGCCCGTCCATACATCGGGCGACCGCTTGTGTAACCTTGTGCATAAACCACACCGTCACCAAATTTGGCCTTTATACCGTCCAGTGATGAAATCACTTTCTGAACTTTCAACTCTGAAGAGCCACCACCTAACATCAAATTACGGGTAGCATTATCTCCCCACCACTAAAATACGTTTGTATTTTCCTTGAGGTACAGGCAATAAGGCAGGTTGTTTCTTACCGGTTCCATTTTTCAACAGGACAATACCCTCTGTTGCAATCTCATAAGCCGTACGATAGTGCTCTTCACTAGTCAGTGCCCCGAACGGTTTCCTGCGATTCATGGCTGTACGGAAAATCAGACGCAACACACGGGCAGCCTTATCATTCACTACTTCCATCGGAATCTTACCTTCCCGAACCATTTTCAGATAAGACTTTTACCCAAGTAATAATCGTCATAACCGAATTCCGATTCTGAAGTCAAACCATTCGTATAAGATCCCATTTCAATATCCAAGCCATACATGGCAGCTTCATAGGTATCATGCGCAGCTCCCCAATCTGTTATGACACAACCGTCGAAATTCCATTCTCCCTTCAATATATCATTATTCAGCAGTTTATGATGAGTAGCATGAGTTCCGCGCACCTTATTGTACGCTCCCATAATAGACCAAGCCTTCCCTCTTTCCACAGCAGCCTTAAAGGCAGGCAGATATATCTCATACAATGCACGGTCACTTAGCTGCACATCGATATGTCCCCGCCATAATTCCTGATTGTTCAGTGCGTAATGTTTTACGCAGGCGGCTACTCCATTCTTCTGCACTCCCTGAATATAAGGTACACAAAGCTCCGAGGCTAAATAAGGGTCTTCCCCCATATATTCAAAGTTACGCCCGTTGAGCGGAGTACGATAGATATTCACACCCGGTCCCAACAAAACATCCTTTTCACGATAACGGGCTTCTTCACCGATAGCATATCCATATTTCGCTGCCAATAGCGGATTCCAGCTAGCTGCCAGACAGGTCAGTGCAGGAAAGGCTGTGCAACTATCGTTCGTCCATCCGGCATATCCCCAATCATTCCAATTAATCTCGGCACGTACGCCGTGAGGTCCGTCACTCATCCAAAGTTCAGGAATACCCAAACGGGGACAGCCAGGGGAGCTAAACTTCCCTTGTGCATAACTAAGACGAGTTTTCTCCTCCACAGTCATACGGTTCAACGCATCCTGTACCCTAACCTCTATCGGTTGTGTATCATCCAGATACACCGGTGTTTGTTCTTTGTCTTGAGCAATCGCCACCATACCTGTCTGAACAGACAGGAAACATATAGTCAATAAAAATGTCTTCATTATTCCAATAATCATTTACAGTTTACAATTCCTCTGCCGAAATCTTTAGTACAGCTTGCCGAAGTCCCTCTGAAGTAGCCGTCAGCTTTGCTTTTCCCGGTTTTCCATCGTTCTGAATGACAACAAGGCATTTTCCATAAAATGCTTTCCTCTTTTCATCCTTAAAGCGTTCCATCGATACCGGGTTTCCGTTGTCTACCCCTGCGATAAAGCCATTACCTTGTACTGTGAAATTCACTAGATTGTCAGCATCAGGGCAAAGATTTCCTTTCTCATCCAACACCTCCACAGTGACAAAACACAAATCTTTTTCCATCAGCAGTCAGAATAGAACGATCAGGAGTCAGACGAATCTCTGCGGGTTTTCCGGCTGTGCAGATTTCCTTTTCCGCCACTACCTTACCACTCTCTCGTGCAATGACCTTCACCGTTCCCGGTTCAAACTTCACACGCCAAGCTACATGCAGATTATCAAGGTCTTTACGCTTCACTCCTTGCGACTTTCCATTCACAAACAGTTCCACTTCATCAGCCTGATTATAGTAGCACCACATATCAATCTCCTGTCCCGGAGTCCAGTTCCAGTGCGGGGAAAAGGTGCAACACCTGCTTATCCGTCCATTCCGACTGATACAAATAGTAGACATCTTTCGGGAAACCAGCCAGATCTACAATACCAAAGTACGAACTACGCGCAGGCCATCCGTAAGGAGTCGGTTCCCCGATATAATCAAATCCCGTCCATACATATTGCCCGCTGATAAAGTCGTTGTCCCTGACTAATTTCAAGCTTTCCTCATGAGTGTTTCCCCAAGGCACATGACAGTTTTCATAAGATGAACAGGCAAATGTGGAATCGGCAAAGGATTTGTCCCAACGCTTGGGCCAGATAAACATCCGGTCGCTGGGCATACGGTAATATCCGCGAGTCATCAACGCTGAATTGCTTTCAGTAATGATAAACGGCTTGTCCGGGAAATTAGCCGGAACATTGGGAACATATCCTTGTTATGATAATTATAGCCAATCACATCCAGTACGCCGGAACGGAATAAATGATTGCCGGAATTCGGTTCATTGCATCCGGCAGTGACAGGACGGGTAGGATCAAGCCCTTTTACAAAGCTTACCAATTTTTTCGTCAGCAAAGAGTTGACACTCTCCTCTCCTTCTTTGGCTAACATTTCAGAAGAATGTCCGAAATTTAAGATCAGATTGGCCTCTTCCAGACTCAACGTATCCGCTTTGGCATCACTCCATTGTTCGAGGACTTCATTACCGATACTCCACATAAAGACAGAAGGATGATTACGGTCACGCAAAATAAAGTCATTCAAATCGCGCTCGTGCCATTCATTGAAGTAACGGGCATAATCATGTGCCGTTTTTTTCTTCCGCCACATATCAAAAGCCTCATCCATCACGATAAATCCCATACGATCACAGAGATCAAGTAGTTCGGGTGCGGGGGATTATGGGAACAACGTATGCCGTTACATCCCCATTTCTTTCAGAATCTGCGCAAGTGCCGTTCAATGGCACGTGTGTTGACTGCCGCTCCCAAACAGCCCAGGTCATGATGCATACACACACCATTAATTTTTGTCTGCCTGCCATTCAACGTGAATCCTTTCCGGGCATCCAAACTAAATGTGCGAATACCGACAGGAGTAGTATACCTATCCATACATTCTTCGTTTCGCATCACTTTGGTAACCAGTGTATACAGATAAGGAGTATCAATATCCCACAGTTGAGGTTGCTTTACAGTCAGTTGCTGGGTAAAAACAACTTCCTTACCGGCTTCCGCTTCCCCACTCGACCGGGTTTCAGCAACTTCTCTGCCTTCAGCATCCTGCAAGGAAGAACAGACAGTAACATTTTCGTTCGTATCACTTTCATTCACAAGGGTAGTAGCGAGATTCAGTACAGCCTGTTTTTCGTCAACTGACGAGGTTGTTACATACGTTCCCCATCCACCCACATGTATTGGGCCGGTCTTGCTTAGCCACACTATTCCGGTAAATGCCACAACCTGAATACCACCGTGAATTAGGTTGCTCCGCATTATCCACACGTACAGCCAGCACATTCGGTTCATCCCATTTCAGATAAGGAGTCAGGTCATAGCTGAAACTAATATATCCATAAGGACGTACTCCCAATGAAACACCATTGATAAATACCTCCGAGTTCATATATACCCGTCAAACTCAATGCGAAATATCTTTCCTGCATCCGCTTTTGTCTACACTAAAAAGTTTTGCGATACCAACCGACTCCTCCCGGAAGTGCCCCTCCTCCTGTACCGGAAGGATTTTCCTGACTGAAGTCTCCTTCAATCGCCCAGTCGTGGGGCAAATCCAGTACACGCCAGTCATTGTCGGCAAAACCAGGTTGTGCCGCTTGCAGCCCGTCTCCCAAAATGAAAACGCCAGTCTGCATTAAAGTCGGATCGCTCCCGCGGAGATACAAGGGAAGAACTGCTACATGCTCCTAATAACATCAGACAGCCTCCCAATGCCAGGCAGCTCCCCAGTATAAGGCAGCCCCCCAGCATCAAATATTTTAGTTTACCAATCATCATCAACGGATTATCATTCAGCTTACAGTTTCAATGTCTGCTCGCTGCCATTATACTTCACAGTCACCCCTTTCGCGTTCAAATCAAACGGTTGGGCTTTCTCCTTATTCACCGTAACTACCGTGAAAGTACGCTCCTTCAGCATACCCGGGAACTCCCCTGACGCTCACCAATCACTAAAGTCTTGGTAGCCTCATCATACTTCATCGGTATCATGGCATACATCCCTTGTTCATAGTTATAATTCACACCTTCATCTTCGTATAACGTAAACTCCCCATCCGCTCCCCTGATAAATATACAAACGGATGTGCTCCGCCGGTTTTTCATCCGTATACTGAATATCATCTCCGAACGGAATGATAGCGCCTGCACGCACATACAACGGAATACGCTCATAAGGAGCTTCTATTACTTTTCTCTCTCCTCCAGCCTGGAATTTGCCGGAATAGAAATCATACCAGCCCTCTGCTTGAGGGAAATAAATCTCACGACTGCGGTCACCATAGCGATAAACCGGAGATACCATAAACGAAGGACCGAACATAAACTGGTCACCAATATCATTCACTTCAGCATCCGCTGTGAAATCCATTACCAAGGGACGCATGATTGTATAATCATTAAACCAGGTCATACCTGCCAACGAATAAATATACGGCATCATATTGTAGCGTAGCTTGGTATAATAAACAACCGACTGATAAGCAGGATGCCCTTCCGGCGCAATCTCCCATATTTCACGGAAAGGGTATTGTCCGTGTGCACGATATAAAGGAACAAACGCACCGAATTGATACCAGCGGGTATTCAGCTCACGCCATTCTTTATAATCAGCATTTTCCGTCTTTGTCGCGTTCCATTGTTTCTGTCCGGCCACATAACGATTCTCTACACAAAAACCGCCAATATCCATTGTCCAGTAAGGTATTCCACTCATGGCAAAAATTCAATCCGGCAGAAATCTGTGCCTTCATGTCCTCCCAACGTGTACCGATATCCCCACTCCATGTAGCCGTGGAATAACGCTGTAATCCGGCAAATCCCGAACGGGTTAATAAGAACACCCGTTTGTTATTATCTACTCCGCGCTGACCGTCATAAATGGCTTCTGCATTCATCAGTGCATACGCATTGAAAAATTCCGTAGAGGAACCCAACGCTGTAGGTCCGCACAAAGCTTTCCGATATTCCAAGTCGGTACAGTCACGTACATTCGGTTCGCTGGCATCCATCCACCAAGCATCGATACCCAACGGATAATAGTGCTCATAGATCTGTTTCCAGAACAGTTTCCGTGCATCGGGATCATACGCATCATAAAAACCATAATGGTAACCGGGACCTACCCAATCTTTCAAACTATCTTTAACAGACTGCTGATACATCCACCCATTCTCGTCGAACTCCTTGAAATGTTCGGTAGTAACATAAAAACTTAGGCCATACCGAGATCATCATACGGGCATGCATAGCATGGATGGAATCAACCATTGCTTTCGGGTCCGGAAAACGAGCTTTATCAAACTCATGACTTCCCCAGGCATTCTCCGGCCAATGATTCCAATCCAGTACGATATTATCCAATGGGATTTTACGATCACGGAAACTTTCTTTCAGTGCTCCCAACATTTCCTCCTGTGTATTATACTTCTCACGACTTTGCCAGAAACCCATTGCCCATTTCGGCATAACGGGAGACTTTCCGGTCAGCGAACGATAACCGCTAATCACGTCGTCCATATTCTCACCAGCCATAAAATAATAATCGAGCTGCTTGGTCATTTCACTCCACCACGACTGCTTCCCCTGTTCTTCCGGATTAACAGGTGTCAATGCACGCAGTCCGCAATAAGACTTTGTCCGCCATCAGGCTGCCACTCGATTTTCAACGGCACACGCTTTCCTGCTTCCAAAATGAGCTGCAAACTTATAACTATTAGGATTCCATGCAGTCCGCCAACGTTCCGGCACTACCGGCTCATTGTTCAAATAGACCTTAACATATCCCGCATAATAAAGAATAAACTTGAACTCTCCCCGTTTGAGCAGGTTCTATCTCTCCTTCATAAGTGACTTTTAGCCCCCATTAACGGCAGTTTCTTCCGGAAGATTCTCAATCGTTTTCAGATTCTCGAAATAGATGGAGTCTTCCCGGCGGACCAGAGTTTCTCCTTTTTTTCGGCACATAAGTACCGGTTAGCGCCCCTTCCTGGCCTGTCTTATCATAAAGTTTAAAGATACGATTCAACTGGGAGTAATCATTCGGATTACCGAAACGACAGAAGGAATAACTATCCAGCAGTATACCATAGTTTTTATTCGAAACAACAAACGGAACAGAAACTTTCGTATTATACTGGAACAGTTCTTCGTTCTTACCCTTATAATTAAATTCATCCGCCTGATGCTGGCCTATAATCCGTAAAAACGCTTCATCTTCGGGAGATTCAAAAACCTGACAGACCGTATATCCTTTCGTTCCTTCCACTTCTATCGGAGTAAATGTCTTTCCTCCTCCCTTATTCTCCTGCAGGATTAACTCTCCGTTTTTATCCGTAAACCACACCTCTCCGGTACTAGCCAATACAGATGCTTTCACTTCTTCAGTAGACACTGTAATCGTATCGCCATTCTGCACGACGGCAAAAAGATGTTTGTTTTTTCTGCGGAACAACAATCAGACTTTGCGGATCGGCAAACTTTGCTGTCGGCAGTGGCAGAAACGTGAATTAACTTATCTCCCATCACCTGAAGGCGAACCAAACGGGGACCTCCTGTTTCTTTGTGTTGTACTTTGACTATCACACTATCACCTGTCTTCTCGTAGACCTTATTGGAACATGCTCCCAAAAGAAGTCCCGGCAACAGGCAATAGAAAATGTTTTTCATATTCATAATCATACCTACCTTTAGGGTTCCAACAATATATTTTCTCATATCGCAAAAAGTAAGTACTATAAATGAAAAGCTCCCCTTCTAATGTTTTATAGAAGGGGAACTTTTAAACAGTGACCGGACGATATGTTTTTTTTTTCAGAGGTATCATTTGTTATTTCCCTTCTTTTTCCCTGGTAAACGGAGGGTAAAACACCAAATTCATCCTTGAAATAACGGCTGAAATATTTAGGATTATTGAAGCCTACTTCGAAAGCTACTTCGGACACATGAAGCTGGCTTTCACGCAATAATTGCGCCGCCCGTTTCAAGCGAATCACGCGGATAAACTCAATAGGTGTCTTTCCTGTGATCTGAAGCAATTTCTTATACAGATGCACGCGGCTCATACCCAGTTCCCGGCTAAGTTCCTCTACCGAAAGTTCAGTACGTGACATATTATCCTCCACATATTTGATTGCTTTCTCTATCAACTTTTCATCCAGTGAAGTAATCACAATCTCGCTAGGTGCAGGATCAATCATTCCATTCCCTGGGTGACACGATGATAACGGCTTAGTTCTATCAGTTTACGGATACGCAACACAAGGATAGTCATATTGAACGGCTTCGTTACATAGTCGTCCGCTCCTGTCTGCAATCCCTCCAACTTCGCTTCGGTATTCTGCCGCGCTGTCAGCAAAATCACAGGGATATGCGCAGTACGCTTGTCCTGCTTAATCAGGCGACACAGCTCATTGCCGTCCATTTGGGGCATCATTACATCACTGATAACCAGATCGGGTAATTCTTCCTGCATCATCTCCCATGCTTCGTTACCATTCACAGCCAGTTTGACACGATACTGTAATTCCAGACTATAACGCATAAAGATACGGAAGTCTTCATTATCATCTACCACCAGCAGCAAAGGGGAATCCTTGCGTCCGGTCTCTTCCCTGACTTCCTCTTTCATTTCCCTATCTTCTTCATCCCCAACCGACATGCCCGTTTCTTCCGGTAACTGTACTTGTGTCTCCACATGTTTTACCGGGAACTGAATAACGAAAACAGACCCCGTCCCTATATTATCGAATACCTTCACTTCTCCCTTCATGCAAAGTGACAAAGTCACGTACCAGGCTCAATCCGATACCATTTCCGGTAGTTTCCTCTACTCCTTTATGATCCGCCTGATAGAAACGGTCGAAGATATGTTCCTTGTCCACATCGCTAATTCCTATTCCGGTATCGGCAATCTTGATTTCCAGTGTATCAGGAGTTCCTGTCACATGCTCTATCATCACCGTCACACGTCCTCCTTCAGGAGTAAACTTAAAAAGCATTGGAAAGCAGATTCATCACAATCTTCCCTACCTTGTCAGCATCAAAAGCCATCGAGAATGTATCTATACCCGAAAAGAAAGAGAATTGAATATGTTTCTTATCCGCCATCAACAGGAAAAGAGTTGCAAACACTATGCACATACGAAATGATATCTCCTTCCGACAGAGACAACTGATGAGTACTCATCTCTCCTTTACGGAAATCGAGCAGTTGATTGACCAGATGTAACAACCGTTGCGCATTACGATACATCAATTGCAAACGTGTACTCTGCAATTCATCGGTCGTTTCTTTCAACATTCCCTCCAAAGGAGAAATAATCAAGGTAAGCGGTGTACGCAATTCATGGCTGACGTTCGTGAAGAAACGGAATTTCATATTATTGATTTCTTCATTCTTCGCCACCTCATTTTCTATCTGCTGAAGATGAAACTTCTCACGTTCACGTTTCAGCATCCGGTAGCGCGCCAGGAAAAGCACGACCACCAAACCGGCAGCATACAACAAATAAGCCCACCACGACATCCAGAAAGGAGGATTGACTACAATACCCAGCGTGGCTTCCTTTATGCCGACATAACCGTCGCTATTGATCGCTTTCACTCTCAAAAAACATACTTTCCTGGGGCAAGATTCGTAAAAGTCACATTGTGTACTCCTACTGGCAGGGTTAACCAGTCATTATTGAACCCTTCCAACTTATACATATATTGAGTTTTCTCCGGCAAATTATAGTTGTCCGAAGCAAAAGACACACTGAAAATATTCTGCTTATAATCGAACTCTACATTTTTCTACATCGTTCAACTCTTTTTTCTATCAACACTCTTCCGCCATACGACTGCCCCACTTTCACTGCCTCATCAAACAACGAAAGACCTGTAAACATCACATTAGGCAGCATTTTATTATAGCGTATATGATCCGGAGCAAAAATATTGACTCCATACAGGCCACCAATCGCAATGATTCCATTGTGTAACGTTTTTGATTGAACGCTGGTTAAAATCACAGTTCTGCAATCCGTCCTCACTATTGTAAGCCCTGGAATCAAAAAGGTAACTCCCTTTTCCATCGGAAGCCACTGTTACCCGAATCACCTTCCTGCTGGTCGATACCCACATATTACGCTCCTGATCTTCCGTAATTGCCGCAATAAAATTTCCTTTGGCCTCTACAACAGGAAACAGATCCAGAAACATATGACGCCTCGTATCATACACATTCAATCCCTCACGGGTAGCAATCCATACCAATCCCCGGCTATCTTTATATACATGATTCACCGCATCGTTCGACAATTTCATACTATCGCTCTGGCCTTGAATCTTTTTATTTCTCGAGTGCGCATATCCATCGTGCCTACTCCCTGACTGGCAGTTCCGAAAAACAATGTATTATCATCTACCCAACACAAAGAGGTTACATTATTCTCCAGCAGAGCCGAGTTGTTACTGGTATAAGTTTCAAAAGTACCGGATAACGGTTCCAAACATTGCAAACCGCCTCCCAAGGAAGCAATCCAGATTCTTCCCTTATCATCCTCCACCAATGCCCAGACATTATTACTCGCCAAAGCGTTTCCGGTACCTTCCTTATAAGAACGTACCTTGGGAACCATTCATACAATACAATCCCCCATTGAATGTCCCTACCCATAATTTGCCGTCTTTCGATTTCAACATAGACACGACGGGATTTCGGCAATTGTCCTTCGGCGTCTCTCCAGAAAGGTTCCGCCTTTCCTGTAGAGCGATTCCACAAAAAGAATCCCATGGTCGTTCGTTCCGAGCCACAGTCTATCTTCATCCGCCTGTTCTATGCAAGTTATATCTCCCCCATTCATACATATTGAACTTAAAGATGCTTTCACTATAATAAGATACCCCCTTCTTATAAGTACCTACCCACATGACACCATCCCTGTCAGCATATAAGTCATAAATTGTATTATGAGGCAAGCTCCGTCCATTGTCATCGTGGGCAACAAGAGAAGTCACTTTCCCCGTTTCTTTCTCAAGCACGTCTATGCCGTCATAATCCTTTCAACCCAAATCCTGCCTTCTATATCCTGTGCCACCGCATGAATAATTACGTCCGGACGTGACGACCAGATACCGGTCAAATCTGTCCGCCAACTTTTTTGTTCCGCAATCATACGCCCAGATTCCCATAAGACTGTATGCCCAGATGCAATTTGTCTCTATCTACAAAAAAAAGCGAAAGTTCTATCGTCTTTCCTCCCGGAATATATTTCTTAATTTCATCAGACTGCCATTTAATCGCCAATGTGGCACGATCCAGACAGACAAGCAGTCCCGTATTATAAATCAACAAGATTCCGTCACTACATTCCGCCATTTGTGTCACTCCATACTCCGGCAACGAATGTTCCGTATACGAAAAGAAGAGTCTCTTTCCACCCTCCTTGTAACGGTAACATCCTTCACCTGCCACACTAAGCCACGTATTCCCTTCCCGGTCTACAAAAACCTGTTCCGGAACTCCCCATGACTCCAGATTTTTCATAAATCCGGTAACATCAGTGATAAAGTAATCCCGCTCCTTATCAAATAATACATACCCCCGGGCGGTATTTATCCAAAACCGTCCGTCAGGCATTTCCACAATATCGGTAATGTAATTATCCGGTAAAGATCCCGGCTCATTCTCGGCATGCTGGTAGATCTTGAAAGTATATCCGTCATAGCGGTTCAGTCCGGTAGTCGTACCGAACCACATGAACCCATCACGATCTTTATAAATAGTATTCACAGAATTATTAGACAATCCGTCCGACACTTCCAGATGCTTGAACAAGTATGATTGTGCAGACACAATCCACGAAGCGAGAAGTAAAGCTAACAATAAAAAGGCTCTTTCTTATCATGTTTTTCAGATTTGTACAAAGGAAATAAAAATATTATCAAACAGCCAAGAAAAAAGAGCCTACGGATTATTTGACAGAATAAACAGCAAGCGCATCCAACGAAGAAGCTAATGCAACCAAAGCAGCGTTCCAGTTAATGGCTACTTCATTGGAAGCATACGAATCTTCCGTATCTACATACGACTCATCCGGACTGGCAGTAGGATAAAAAGCCCCGTCCTGCTGTCCTGGGTTAGGTCCTCCAACAAGAAATCCGGGAATAGGGTCTTCTATGTCGTCCGAAGCCGAAAGGCGGTGATGAGGATGCTTCGGACTCTTCGTTCCAAGCCCCTGTCACATAACAGAAACCCGTTGCATTTCGCCCCAATATATAATCCATGTTTCTATAGGCATTAGTCAAATAAACGTCTTTGCCAGTCTGGAGATAAGCGTACATCAACGATACACCCTGATTCATACATTTCTCCGCAAGGCATCCCCAAAAAGAAATCTTTAGCATCATTACCATAAGGAGCGTGAAATGGGGTCTGTTCGGCTCCTTCTATGACTTTATCCGCATATTTCAAAAGTTCCGTTTTCAATGAATCGGCAAAAACGACGGTCGGCTTCATTTAACTCTCTGCCTGGTTGAAGCCATGCAAATATACCTAATGCGAACGTGTTGCCCCATCCCGGAGCTGTGTATATTTGGGGGGAGCCTTTTTTTTGCTTCTTCCCGGTATATCTCTTTTCCGGTTGAGAAATAGAGTTCGCTAGCCGCCCAGAAAAATTCATCGTCTGCATGTGTGTCACCATATTCTCCGGTAGCTATTGCCGGTTGATACTTCTGATTGAGCAGATTCTGATTATAATAGGCTTCCGGATGCTTTTCCGCCCAGGCATAAGCCTTCTCCGCTGCCAGTAGAGCACGTTTGGAGAATCCCGGATAATCTTCTTCATAAGAGGCAAACAGACGGGAGGACTGTGCCATGACTGCTGCAAAATCTAAAGCGGCAGTGACTGATTTCTGCACGACATAACGTTGTTGTTTACAGTCCACAGGTTTCACAAAACCTTCAAAAAAGGGGGTGGTCAGTTTATGATATACTCCTCCATCTTCGGGATCTTGCATTGTTAACATCCAATCCAAGTTAAATTGCATTTCGTCCAGTAAGTCGGGGGGTATGGTTATTGCTCTCCGGGATATTTATCTTTTGCCGGGAGAAGTAATCCAGAAACAGCTGATAAATAGACTGCATCAAACCTATTGAATAACCGGAATTCACAATATACTTATTATAATCGCCGGCATCATACCAACCTTTGGAAGAAGAGACAATCGTTCCCGCAGGACGATCGGGGGAAGCAGCGCTGGGATGTATCAATACATGATTATCCGGATGCCCGGCCATTCTGTGCCACTGCCCTGCATATTGTTCTTCAATCGGCATTGCGGTACGCTGATAATAAAAAAGACTTCAAAGCCGCGTCAGCCAGAGGAGATAATACACTGTCTTTTATTAGGAAAGTAACCGATGCTCCGTTCACCTTCAGTATATATTTTCCCCGGAGTTGTTACAGCACTAAAATCCAGTGTTGTTCTTGTTTTTATCCGACCATGCTGACTTTGCTGTATATAAAGATTTCCCGACAAACACTTGTTCACCGGAAACAGCATCCCATATTACAAACTCTTCAACTTTTCCGCTGTCTACTACAGCTATTTTCTCTTGATTGGGATAATAACCCAGTTGATTCAATCGGATAGCATCGTTTGGTATCACACTTGTTGAAGGAGTGCACGCAACCGCCAACCCACTCAATATATCCCAAACAGAGCAATGTATCTTACTATTTTCATACAGTTACTAAAAAAGTAGGAGAAGGTAAACGGTTCGTTCTACCCTCTCCTATTTCATTCAAATCATTATTTTCTCACGATGCGGAAGTTATCGAAATAAACTTCAATAGTAGCTTGACTACTACCAGGGTTCGTTGCATATACGCCTATATGAGTAGAGTTCCTATTTAAAAAGTCTTGATATGTAGCATCTGCAACAACAGAAGATAAAGATACGGAACATTGCATCCACTTTCCAGTCTCTGTCTTTCCTGTAAAAGAACTCACTGGGACATACCCATTTAATGCAGCATCAAAGTTTTCACACATTGCGATTTGGAAAACAGGTCCGGTAAATACTTCTTTCACAAAACATTCAAACTGTAATTTCAAATCATCAATCGGTATATTTCCTGGAATGATGCTTGTATTTACCCATTGAGCGTTGGAATAACTTTGTTTCCACCAATAATTGGATGCACTCACTGTTCCGGTAATGCCTAGACAAGTTCCATTAGAAACATAAGGAGCTGACGAGCCATCTGCTACTACAAAACTGCAATCACCCCAAACATGACTACCGATTCCATCGTAATTCAATATCACATTTTCTAGAGGATAGAATATTTCTGCAGATTCTACCGTTCCTCCAATCGCAGTCACAGAAATATGGCCGGACTGGGTAGGAGCCTGTGGCAATACAAAACTAATCTCATCAAAAGTGTTTGAGGTTGTGATGTCCCCCACTGGAATGTCGAACTCACCGTTAATATTCACACGTGATACCTCAATAAAATTCTGTCCAGTAATAGTAACCGTGCTTCCTACGACTGGCATTGTCGAACTGACAGCAGTAACAACCGGTTTTTGGACCATTCTTCTTAAACTCTGTAACCGCACTGCTCGTATAGCACTCTACCACAAGATATCCCTCTTCAAGCAGATTTGCCGGAGCTGTTAGCGTAATTTGACTATATTTGTTATTTACTTCATAATTTGTTATCTCCCTGAACATCAACAGGGCGTGTCCCATCCTTTTGCCGGTTGTTCAGTAGAAAGATAAACAGCCTGTACCTCATAGAAGTTACCACCGATCACAGTCATCTGGTCTCCCGGCTTTATAGGATAGGTTGCGGAAATACGGGTGATGTAAGGTGCAGGCGAAAGCACGTGCATATTGTAAGCTGCTACTCCATGCTCTGTTTCTATGCGAATTTCACCTTTCAACTCAGGATTTTGTCCTGTCAGTTCCAATTCATTAGGAACCGTTAATATGATACTTGTAGAAGTTACATAATTCCTGTTGAAACTAACCTCCTGATCATTGATATACACCTTTTGTGTTCCACCCAAATGTTCTCCGACTACAACAATCATTGTTCCCGGATTTACATCAGTAAAAGTACTATCAGCTTTAGCCGGATCTGTTACTCTTATATAATGAATTACCGGTATAGCATCATCGTCGTCATTCTGGCAAGAGACAACAGCCAAAAAGGGCAGGACTAACAACCCTATCAAGAACAATCTCGTATCTAAATATTTATATATTGATTTCATAAATTCTTCTGATTTATTCGTTAAATGTATAAGGAACCGGTGGTTCGTTCAATAACGGATTCTGGATGACATCAGATTCCGGATAAGGCAAGAAAATATCCTCTGCTTCAATATTGATAGTAAACTCCGGAGCTGTGTAATACTCAGGACCTTCAAGGAACGTAGTTCCATCCGTGTCATACTTCCCAAAATGCAATTTTCCGTCCTCATCTTTGATGATAGCATCCGTCCGGT
>VOFK01003813.1_pt1 | contig 22157 bp, 24 predicted proteins | sample 5384121 | NCBI WGS metagenome assembly VOFK01 (sample SAMN12384730, study PRJNA508395) | human gut metagenome | isolation source: healthy gut J | host: Homo sapiens | reverse complement strand
ACGAATAAGCCGGGTGCGATGCAAATTTATTTTGCGATTGCCGGGGCGGAAAGTGTCTACGGCGCATCCGCCGCCCGTTCTTTTTCCCGATTTTTCGCGAGGCGGAGACTTCGGCTTGCGGATGGCTGGGCGCGGCAGGTTGTCCGACGAATTTTCGGGTTGTCGTCTTTCTCCCGCCGTACAGGGGAGGCGGTTTTTCGGCTGTCCGTCGGGTGGAAAGGCGGGGCCCGAAATCAGGCCCCCCTCGCGGATGAATATTGATGATGTAGGGGTTTCGTCGGATTTTTTACAGCAGCGGGACGACGGTCACGTAGATCGCGGCGATAATGGCCGAGGTGATGACGCCCGTGATATTGGCGCCGAGCGCATCGGCCAGGACGAACGACGAGGGGTTGTCGTGCGAGACGATCTTCTGGGCGACCTTGGCCGTCGTGGGCACGCAGCTCACGGCGGCGATGCCGATGACGGGGTTGAAGTTGCCCCGTTTGAGGAAATACATGGCATAACCGCCCAATATGCCGCCGATGCCCGAAATCAGCAGGGCGAGGATTCCCAGCACGAGGAGTTTGAGCACCGTGGGGTCGAGCAGCGTATGTGCGTCGCAGAGCATCCCCAGCAGGATTCCCAGGAAGAAGGTCGAGCCGTAGAGCATCGGCCCGCTGATGAAAGTCGCAGACGTGTTTGAGTCCTGATTCCTTGATGACGATGCCGATAAAGAGCGAGAAGAACAGCGGCGCGGCCACGGGAAAGAGCAGGCAGAGGATCACGCACATCACCACGGCCAGCGAGATTTTGGTGGCTGCGGAGTACTGTTTGGGCGCTTTCTTGGGCGGCTGCATCTTGATGGCGCGCAGCCGTTTGGGAACCATCGCACGCACCAGGTAGGGATAGCCGCCGTAGGTGAGTCCGAGGTAGAGGTAGGCTACGACGGTGATCGGCACGAAGATGCTTTTCGAGAGGTTGAGCGACGCGAAGAGCACCATCGGCCCGTCGGCGCCGCCCACCATGGCGATCGAGGCGCTGTCGTTGGGGCTCAGCCCCATCGCGAAGGCGATCGGTACGACGGCGAACGTACCCAGCTCGGCGCACAGCGCGAGGAACATGCTTTGCAGTGGCTTGGCCAGCAGGAAGTTGATGTCGAGCATCGTCCCGATGCCCATGAAGATCAGGCAGGCGATCAGACCGTTACTGAACATGAAGGTGTAGACCGGTTGGAGAAGTCGATTTGCAGAATGTTCATCAACTGGTCGGTGTCGGTGACCATCGGGTCGAGGAACAGATTGCCCTGTACGCCGCCGGGCATGATGAGTACGCCGGCGTTTACGGCTGCCATGCCCAGTCCCATGGGGATCATTACCAGCGGTTCGAGGATGCCCCGGCGTCCCAGATAGACCAGCAGGATGCCGAGCAGGATCAGTCCGATGCGGGCGTACATGATCGACGGGTCGGACTGCAACAGGGTCGAAATGCCTTGGAAGATATTGTTCAGATCAAATTTTTCCATGGTGGAATTCGTATAAACCGTTCATGTTCCCGTCTTCTTTACTCGATTCTCCGGAATTACCGAAATGGTATTCGGCCAGTTCCTGCATGGTGCGGATCATGCAGGCGTCCGTCGCCGCAGGCCGTTTCTGAGGGTCGTCGTTGCGGGCGATCGAGCGGATGTATCGGTAGGTGTGGGCGACGTTCATGCGGTAGGCGCGTTCCCATATGCGGCTTTTCCGCAGCAGGACGGGAAGGTCGTGCCCGTTGAGGCGGGAGAAGAAGAAGGTCGTCAGTTTGAGCGCGTAGGCGAATGCGATTCCCACGATGAAGGTGAATCCCGCCATCAGCAGCGTCTCTCCGATTATATAGGATAAGTTCATTTCTGTTCGGTATTTATGGATGTGAAAATGGATTTGTCGCAGGGGCGCATGTTTCCGTCCGAGACCGCAACCCCTCCTCTGCGGGAGGGACGCTTCCGGTCGGGAAGGTTCGGCCCCGCAAGATTCCGCCTGACGGGTGGAGTCCGACCCGCAGGTAGCCGTAGATGCACACACGAACGATCGCTTCGGGAGCGGGCGTGTCGTGTCGTCGAAGTGGAAAGGGATGGCTAAATGACCAGAATGCCGAATTTGAGATAGTCGGCGCTGTGGGACGGCAGCGGACGGTGCGCGTCCGGCCGTAAGGAGGCGACAGACTGCGACAAGTCGTGGCGCACGGATGCGAAGTACCGTTCGCAATAGAGCACCGGCATTTCGTGGATCGTACGCGACGACCGTTCGTTCGACTTGCGCAGGGCGCGCGAAGGAGCCGGCACGGAGAGTTGGAACGTCTCCGTGGCCACGAAGTCGGAGTGCTGTGCCGAGATCGAGGAATTCTTTACCGTCTGACGAAGGTCGGAAGCGGCCGCCGCGCCGGCTTCCGCTCCCCGGCTCATCAATGCCGGAAGGGAGGCCAACAGGAAGAGGAGTATGAATGCCGACTTCTTCATTTCGCAGGATTCTCTGTGACAAAATTAGCATAAATTCCGCAAACCGGCAAGCCGATCGCAAAATTCTTTTCGCCGCTTTCCGTCCGCTTTTTCGCGGCGCGGTGGCGAACGAGGAGTTTCGTCCCCGCCACCGGCTTCGCCGGCGCGCACGGCACGGAGGGCCGGATGCAAATTTCGATTCGACCTCCGCAAATCGCGGAATTGTAGAGAATATTTCCTATTTTTGCGGAAATTTCAGCGATTATGGAATCGAAACTCGTTTTATACAATACGCTTTCCCGCCGCAAGGAGGAGTTCGTGCCGCTGGCTCCGCCCCGTGTGGGCATGTACGTCTGCGGGCCGACGGTCTACGGCGATCCTCATCTGGGGCACGCGCGTCCGGCTGTGACCTTCGACCTGCTGTTCCGTTATCTGCAAGCGCTCGGCTACAAGGTGCGCTACGTGCGCAACATCACCGACGTGGGGCATCTGGAACACGACGCCGACGACGGCGAGGACAAGATCACGAAGAAGGCGCGGCTCGAACAGCTCGAACCGATGGAGGTGGCGCACTACTACACGGAGCGTTACCATCGGGCGATGGATGCGCTGGGCGTGCTCAGCCCCTCGATCGAGCCGCGGGCTTCGGGGCATATTATCGAGCAGGAGGCCTTCGTGCAGAAGATTCTCGATGCGGGTTACGCCTACGAGTCGAACGGATCGGTCTATTTCGATGTGGAGAAGTACGACCGCGACCACCGCTACGGCGTCCTTTCGGGGCGCAATCTGGAAGACATCGTGGCCAACACGCGCGCGCTGGACGGGCAGTGCGACAAACGCAACTGCTGCGACTTCGCGCTGTGGAAAAAGGCGTCGCCCGAACACATCATGCGCTGGCCTTCGCCGTGGAGCGACGGGTTCCCCGGCTGGCACATGGAGTGCTCGGCCATGAGCACCAAGTATCTGGGCGAACGGTTCGACATCCACGGCGGCGGCATGGACCTGATGTTCCCGCACCACGAGTGCGAGATCGCGCAGTCGACCGCCGCGCTGGGACACGATTCGGCGAAGTACTGGGTGCACAACAACATGATTACGATCAACGGACAGAAGATGGGCAAGTCGCTGGGCAACTTCATCACCCTCGAAGAGCTCTTCACCGGCAGCCACAAGCTGCTGGCGCAGGCCTATTCGCCCATGACGATCCGTTTCTTCGTGTTGCAGGCGCACTACCGCTCGACGCTCGACTTCTCGAACGATGCGTTGCAGGCCGCCGAGAAGGGGCTCGACCGCCTGATGAAGGGCGTCGAGACGCTCTCGAAGCTCCGCCCGTCGGAGGATTCGACGGTCGATCCCGCCGAGTTGGAGTGCCGCTGCCGCGAGGCGATGGACGACGACCTGAACTCGCCGATGGTCATCTCGGCGCTCTTCGACTGGGTGCGGATCATCAACCAGATCGCCGAGGGGCGGCAGCGCATCACGGCGGCCGACCTGGCGGCGCTCACGGCCACCGTCAAACGGTACGTCTTCGATATTCTGGGTCTGCGCGACGAGAAGGCCGCGTCGGCGGGCGGCGGCCGCGACCGGGTGACGCCGCTGGTGGAGATGCTGCTCCGTATGCGCATGGAGGCCAAGGCCGCGAAGGACTGGGCGACGTCGGACCGTATCCGCGACGAACTGCGGCCATAGGTATCCGCGTCAAGGACCGCAAGGACGGCTTCGACTGGGAGATCGAGTAACCGGACGGAGGGAACGGGGTATGGCCTACGATATCTTCATCAGTTACCGGCGCCGCGGCGGTTTCGAGACGGCAGAAGCACCTCTACGACCTGCTGACGAAGGACGGTTACCGCGTCAGTTTCGACATCGACACGCTCCGCAACGGCGATTTCGACACGGAGCTGCTGCGCCGCATCGACGAGTGCCGCGACTTCATCCTCATCCTGAGCGAGGGGGCGCTCGACCGCTGCGTCGATCCTTCGGCCGTAGCGTCGGCGGATTGGGTGCGGTGCGAACTGGCCTATGCGCTCGAAAAAACAAAAATATCGTCCCGATCATGCTGGCCGGATTCACGGCTTTTCCCGACAATCTGCCCGACGACATCCGCAAGGTCGTCCGCAAGAACGGCCCGAAGTACGACAGTTACTATTTCGACGATTTCTACCGCCGTCTGAAAAGCGACTTTTTGGAGACGAAGCCCGAGGAGCGGGGCGATGAAGACGCCTATGTCACGCAGCTGCTCAAACGGCTCTCGGTATTGAAATCCGTGCCGGAACCGACCGACGGGCAGCAGGCCGAACTGGGCGAGACGTATTATGAACTCGGCCGGCTGGCGTCGCTTCACAACCGCCCCGACATGCTCGATTACCTGCCGCAGGCGTTGGCGATCTTCCGCCGGCTCGCCGAAAAGGAGCCCGAGCGTTGCCGTGCGCGGATCGCCGAACTGGAACCGCTGGTGCGGCGGAACAGACGGACGTTCAGGCTCTTTACGGGACTGTTTCTCCCTCTTCGCCGTCGCGCTCTGCGTGTTGCTGCCGGCCGGTCTGCTCTACTGGATCGTCCGGGCGGGGACGGCACACAACTATCCGCTCATGGCGGCGGGCGTCGCGGTGCTGGGCGGGGTCTTCGCCCTGTTCGTTTACCTGATCCGAAAAAACAGATCCGAATCGTGACCGAACTGGAAAAAATGCTGGCCGGCGGGCTGTACGACTTTTCGGATGCCGAACTCGCGGAACATTTCCGCGAGGGCCGGCGGCGGGTGGAGCGTTTCAACCGCACGCCGGCGGACGATGCGGCCGCGTATGCCGCTGCGCTCGGGGCGCTGATCCCGGGCATCCCCGCCTCGGCGAAGGTCGTGCAGCCGTTCTACTGCGACCTCGGCTGGCGGATCGAACTGGGCGAAGAGGTCTTCGTCAACATGGGCTGCACGTTCCTCGATTGCGGCGGCGTCAGGATCGGCGCCCGCACGAAGCTCGGCCCCAACTGCCAGCTCTATACGCCGCAGCACCCCGTCGACTATCTGGAACGCCGCCGTCCGGTGGAGACGAGTTTTCGCATCACGATCGGCGAGGACTGCTGGCTCGGCGGCGGGGTGGTCGTCTGTCCGGGCGTCACGATCGGCGACCGTTCGGTCGTTGCGGCGGGCAGCGTCGTCGTGCGCGATATTCCCCGCCGATTCGCTGGCGGCGGGCAATCCGGCGACGGTGAAACGCCGGCTGCGGTAGGTCCCGACGAAAAAGCTCCCGACACCGAGTGTCGGGAGCTTTTCGTTATGCGCACGGGCGGTTATTTGCAGACGCCCCTCCCTGACGGGTTCGGCCGCCGCCAGTTCGACGCGCGCGGGGCTGAAAATGTTCAGACCCAGCCGCACGGAGATGTATTCGAGCGCCTTCTGTGCCTTGACCGAGTTGCCCGCACTGTCCAGGGGAGGCGCGAACGCCGCCAGGCCCATTACGCCGGGGATGACGGCCATAATGCCGCCGCCGACGCCCGTTTTGGCCGGAAGCCCCGTGTTGAAGAGCCAGTCGCCCGTATGCTCGTAGAAGCCGACGGTGGCCATGAGCGAAGCGATGTGGGTGAGATTGGGATGGAAAACCTCCTCCCACGTCACCGGATTGGTGCCGCAGTTGGCGATCGTGGCGGCCATGACGGCGAGCTGTTTGGCGGTGATGCCCAGCGAGCACTGGCGCGTGTAGAGGTCGAGCGACATGTCGGGATCGTCGTAGATGCGGTTGTAGTTCTTCAACAGCCATGCGATGGAGCGGTTGTTGAAGTTGGTTTCGCTCTCCGAACGGTAGAGTTCGTCGAGTACCGACACCTTGCTGCCGCAAAGTCCCGAAATGAAATCCACGATCGCCTTCCACTTGGCCTCCGCGTTGCCCGTCGGTTTGATCATCGAGCAGGCCGAGATCGCGCCGGCGTTGACCAGCGGCGTCGAAGGATGGTCGTTTTCCAGCAGGATCGCCATGATCGAGTTGAAGGGCAGTCCCGTTGCGTCGGCGCCGATCTGGGAGAGCACCTTTTTGGCGCTGTACTGGTTCATCGCCAGGATGGCGGTGGGGACTTTCGACACCGATTCGATGCCGAAGCGGTAGTCGGTGTCGCCGACCGTCACGCTGCGGCCGTCCGCGAGGCAGACCGAGATGCCAAAAAGGTCGGAGGGCACGTTTTTCAGATAGGGGATGTAGTCGGCGTTTTTGCCGCCCTTCTCCTCGCGGAAATGGGCGTGGGCGGCTTCCACCGCCTCTTTTACGGCCTCGATGGTAATGATGCGTTTCATAGCGTCGTCTTTTTTTGAAATTGGTCAATTGGTAGGGTAACTATTTCCTGTTTTTACACCGGCGTTCCACCGGAGCCCGACTACCGAAGCGGGTCTTGTCCGAAGCCCCCCCGCCGAGGCGGGGCTTCGGGGTGGGGCCGATCTGAAACGCGGCTCTGCCGCGAGTGCTCCGACAGTCGGTCGTGTGCAGCGGATCGGAAATCCGATGGGGTGTAAAGTCGTATGTAGCTGCCATCGGTTATTTGCGGCCGTCGGCCGGTTTGGCGGCGGCGTTCGTGCCGGCTGCGTTCGCTGCGGCGATGTTAGCGGGCGTCTGTGCGGCCTGTTCCCAGTGGAAGGGTTCGAACTGCGCCTGCGGATTGCGCCACGACGGTTTGCGGGCGGCGTAGATCAGGAACGGAGCCCCCACCACGACGATACAGCCGATGACGAGTACCGAAAGAACCATACGGTATTGCTGCCGGTCGAGATCTGCGAAGGCGGAATGAAAACTCAGGATGAAGGCGAGCAGCGCGCCGCAGAAACCCATGCAGCCGAGGAGCCACATCAGGCCGTTGCCCTTGCCCAGGCGGAACGGACGGGGCGAGATCCTTCATCTTGTAGCGCAGCACGATCGCGGCCGAGAACATCAGCATGTACATGATCAGGTACAGCAGCACGGTGAGCTGCGAGAGGATCTGGTAGAACGACTGCACCGAGGGCATCACCACGAACAGCAGCGCCAGCAGCGTTACGACGCCGCCCTGAATGAGCAGGATGTTGCGCTGTACGCCGTTCTTGTTGGCCTTCTGGAAGAAGGGAGGCAGATAACCCGCCTTGCCCACAGCGAAGATACCCTTCGAAGGGCCGGCCACCCAGGTCAGCACGCCGGCCAGCACGCCGAACATCAGGGCGATGGCGATGATCGGGCCCGCCCACGACATATGCAGGTAGTGGAAATAGTTGTCGAAGCCCACCAGCAGCGACTGCGTGAGGCTGATGTCCTTGGCGGGGATGATGAAGCCCAGCGAGAAGGTACCCAGCACGAAGATGCAGACCGTTACGAGCGAACCGATGATGATGGCCTTGGGGTAGTTCCGCGACGGGTTCTTCACGTCCATGACGTGTATACCCATCATCTCCATACCCGCGTAGAAGAGGAAGATACTGCTGGCCAGCACCAGGTTGTCGAACTTCGTCAGGTCGGGGAAGAAACCCTGCGACATGTCCATCTGGTTGTGACCGCCCGAGGCGATGTAGACGATGCCCAGCAGAATGAGCAGTCCCGCGGGAATGATCGTGCCGATCATGCCGCCCCATTTGCTGATTTTCCCGACCCAGCCCAGACCTTTGAGCGAGATGAAGGTGGCCAGCCAGTAGATGGCCAGCACCACCACCAGCGTGAAGATCTTGTTCGACGCCAGGATCATGTCCGCATGTTGGTTCAATCCGATGAAGGCGATCGACACGGCGCCGAAGGTCAGCACCGTGGGGTACCAGATCGTCGATTCGATCCATTGCAGCCAGATGGCCAGAAAGCCCGTGCGCGCTCCGTAGGCTTCGCCCACCCAGCGGAAGACGCCGCCCTGCTTGTCGGCGAACATCGCCGCCAGTTCGGCCGCCACCAGCGAGGTGGGGATCAGGAAGACGATCGCCGCGAAGAGGTAGTAGAAGGCCGATGAAGGGCCGTAGACCGCTTCTGCCGGCAGGCCGCGCAGACTGACGACCGCCGTGACGTTCATGATGGCGAGCGTCGCTACGCTGAGCTTGAATCCCGTACTTTTTTTTGCATCCATACGCATTTATGATTTAAAGAATGGTTTCCTGTGGTCTTCATCTCCGGTGTCCGGCGTGACCGTCGAACGGGCTGCATGCCGGCGGCGTCCGGACGTTCGCGTTCCGATCCGCTTCCGGAGCGTTCGCTCTCCGCCGGATCGGGTCGCAGCGTCGGTGAAGAGGTGCGGCGCTGCGGCGAAACACCTCCCGACAGGTGCAACTATTGTGCAAATCGCTCCGCAGGTGCGAAGATTCTCCCGTCGGGGCGGGGTTATTGCGGGGATTTTGTTACATTTGCGGTAGTTATTTTAATCCGTATTCCGATGAAACGCATTCTGTGGATCGCACTGGCCGCATTGCTCGTGGCGGCCTGCGGCGGGAAAAAGAGCCGACCGGCGCAGTCGTCCGCCCGTCCGGCGCCGCGCACGTTCCGCGCCGTGACCGTTCCTTCGACCGTCCCGCCCGAGGAGCGGAAAGCCTATCTGCGCGATCACTATTGGGACAACTTCGATTTCCGCGACACCACGCTGCTCGCCGAAGTCGATACGGTGGCGATGGTGCGGGCGTTGTTCGCCTATGTGGCCAATTTCGTCGCACCCGACGACCGGGCGGCGATCGACACGCTCATGGCGGCGCGCCTCGGCTTCGAAGCCGATGACCGAATATTTCGCCATGCTGGCCGAGCGCGTGCTTCACGATCCCAATTCGCCCGCACGCAACGACGAACTCTACATTCCGGTGCTCGAAGCGCTGGTGTCGAGTCCGTGGCTCGACCGCTGGGGGAGCGCATCGCGCCTCAGCACGATCTGCGCATGGCCTCCCAGAACCGGATCGGCCGACCGGCCAACGATTTCCGCTATACGACGGCCGACGGGGCGACCCGCCGCATGTACGACATCCGCGCCGAATACCTGCTGCTGTTCATCAACAATCCGGGGTGCAACATGTGCAAGACGGTGCGCGAGGCCATTTCGGCATCGCCGATGCTCAACGAACTGATCGAGCGCGGCAAGTTGAAGGTGCTGGCCCTCTTCCCCGACGAAGACCTCACCGAGTGGCAGGAATACCGTCCGCAGATTCCCGCGCGCTGGATCAATGCCTACGACAAGGGGTGCGTCGTCCGCGATCGGGAGCTCTACGACCTGAAAGCCATTCCGGCGCTCTACCTGCTCGACCGCGACAAGCGGGTGATGGTGAAGGACGCCGTCGACGTGGGGCTGATCGAGTGGGCCATCGACCACGACGATAGGAAAAACTGATGCCGGTATCGGAAAATATGATCGGGCGATCGCTTGGAGCCGTCCGCAAAGTTCGTATCTTTGCTTCTGCAAAAAATACGTTCACACTTAACAAAACGGAAAGATTATGGCAAAGAAATGGCGTTGTACCGTCTGTGGTTATATCCACGAGGGGTCCCGAGGCACCCGATCAGTGCCCGATGTGCAAGGTAGGCAAGGGAGAAGTTCGTCGAGGTCGTCGAGCAGGAGGAAGGGCTCACGTTCGTCACGGAGCATGTGATCGGCGACGGCAAAGGTGCGTCGAAGGAGCTTTGGGAGGGACTTCAGAATCACTTCATGGGCGAATGCACCGAGGTGGGCATGTATCTGGCGATGAGCCGTCAGGCCGACCGCGAGGGCTATCCCGAGATCGCCGAGGCCTAGCAAGCGTTACGCTTGGGAAGAGGCTGGAGCACGCCTCGAAGTTCGCCGAACTGATCGGCGAGGTGGTCTGGGACACCAAGACCAACCTGATGAAGCGCATGAACGCCGAGTCGGGCGCCTGCGAGACAAGATGCGTCTGGCGCGCATGGCCAGGAGGAGGAGAATCTCGACGCCGTGCACGACACGGTACACGAGATGGCCAAGGACGAGGCGCGTCACGGCGCAGGCTTCCAGGGCCTTTACAACCGTTACTTCAAGAAATAGGGGACGATCCGCGGTCTCGGACCGCCATCTTCCGGTTACGGCCGCGGGAACATTCGTTCCCGCGGCTTTTCGTTGCCGGCGGCATTCGTCGGGGTGGATTCGCACTTCGCGGGCGGTTTCCCGTAGCCGGATTTTCAGCGTTCCGCCGAGGGAAAATCGGGCGGAATGTTGGAAGTTCGGATTTTTATCTATTTTTGTACAAACGTTTGCGCAAGGCTTGTAATGCGGTTTTTGCCGGTTCCGGAGAACGAGTGCGAACGAATTGCGTTCATCTTAAAACTACAACCTATGTTTATCGTCAACAGTTACGCCCTCGCAGTGCTTTTCTGCTTCATCACGATGATGTGCTGGGGATCGTGGGGCAACACCCAGAAGCTGGCTTCGAAGAGCTGGCGCTACGAACTTTTCTATTGGGACTACGTCATCGGCATGGTGCTCTTTACGCTCGTCGTGGGGTTCACCATGGGCAGCATCGGCTCCGAGGGGCGTTCGTTCCTGCCCGATCTGGCGCAGGCCGATGCGCGCGGCGTGGGGAGCGTCGTGCTGGGCGGCGTGATCTTCAACGCCTCGAACATCCTGCTCTCGGCGTCGGTGGCCATGGCGGGGCTGTCGGTCGCCTTTCCGCTGGGTGTCGGACTGGCACTGGTGCTGGGCGTCGTCGTCAACTACGTGGGTGCGCCCAAAGGCGATCCCGTCATCCTGTTTCTGGGCGTGGCGCTGATCGTTGCGGCGATCGTCTGCAACGGCATCGCCTCGCAGCGGGTGCAGAGCGGCGGTACGCAGCGTGCGCAGTTCCGCAAGGGCGTCGCGCTGGCGGTCGTGGCCGGCGTGCTGATGTCGCTCTTCTACCGCTTCGTCGCGGCTGCGATGGATCTGGATCATTTCGAGAATCCGACGCCGGGCATGTTGACGCCCTATTCGGCGGTCTTCATCTTCTCGCTGGGCGTGCTGGCGAGCAACTTCGTCTTCAATACGTGGGTGATGAAACGCCCCTTCGACGGGGAGCCCGTCGCCTACCGCGACTACTTCAAGGGCAGCTTTTCGACCCATCTGGTCGGAATGCTGGGCGGTGCGATCTGGTGTCTGGGTACGACGTTCAGCTACATTGCGGCCGGTAAGGCCGGTGCTGCGGTGTCGTATGCGCTGGGACAGGGCGCGCCGATGGTGGCGGCCGTGTGGGGCGTCTTCGTGTGGAAGGAGTTCCGCGGCGGCGGACGGACGGTCAACGGCCTGCTGGCGCTGATGTTCGCCCTCTTCATCGCGGGGCTGGGGCTCATCATCGTGGCCGGCGGGAACTGATCGCGGTGCCATGCAAAAACAGCGGCCCGAACGTCATCGTTCGGGCCGCTGTTTTTCGATTACTCCCACTCGATCGTTGCGGGCGGTTTGGAGGAGATGTCGTAGACGACGCGGTTCACGCCGCGAACTTTGTTGATGATGTCGTTCGACACGCGGGCCAGGAATTCGTAGGGCAGGTGCACCCAGTCGGCCGTCATACCGTCGGTCGATGCGACGGCGCGCAGCGCCACGCAACTTTCGTAGGTGCGTTCGTCGCCCATGACGCCCACCGACTTGACCGGCAGCAGGATGACTCCCGCCTGCCAGACCTGGTCGTAGAGCCCGTGCTCGCGCAGGGCGTCGATGTAGATCTTGTCCACGTTTTGCAGGATCTCGACGCGCTCGGGTGTGATCTCGCCCAGAATGCGGATCGCCAGCCCCGGCCCCGGGAAGGGGTGGCGGCCGATCAGCTCCTCGCCGATACCCAGCGAGCGGCCCACGCGGCGCACCTCGTCCTTGAAAAGCAGGCGCAGCGGTTCGACGACTTTCAGGTGCATGTGCTCGGGCAGTCCGCCCACGTTGTGGTGCGACTTGATCTTGGCCGCAGGGCCGTTCACCGATGCCGATTCGACGACGTCGGGGTAGATCGTGCCCTGCGCCAGCCACTTCACGTCGGCGAGCTGCTGCGCCTCGGCATTGAAGACCTCCACGAAGTCGCGGCCGATGATCTTGCGTTTGGCCTCGGGATCGGTTACTCCGGCCAGGTCGCCCAGGAACTTGTCGCCGGCCTTGACGCCCTTGACGTTGAGTCCCATGCCCTTGTAGGAATCGAGGACGCTTTCGAACTCGTTCTTGCGCAGTAGACCCGAATCGACGAAGATGCAGTGCAGGTTCTCGCCGATGGCGCGGTGCAGCAGCACGGCGGCAACCGTGGAGTCCACGCCGCCCGAAAGCCCCAGCACGACCTTGTCGTCTCCGATCTTCTCGCGCAGTTCGCGGACGGTCGTCTCGACGAAACTCTCCGACGTCCACGACTGTGCGCAGCCGCAGATGCCCACGACGAAATTCCGGAGCAGCTGCACGCCGTCGGTCGAGTGGTAGACCCTCCGGATGGAACTGGATGGCCCACGTCGGTTCGCCCTCGATGCGGTAGGCGGCCACGTGCACCTCGGCCGTCGAAGCCACGATGCGGTAGCCGTCGGGCACGCGGGTGATCGTGTCGCCGTGCGACATCCACACCTGCGTGGTGCGGGGCAGTCCCTCCATGAGCCGGTCGTCGGGTTCGACTACGGTGAGCATCGCCCGTCCGTATTCGCGGCTCGGGGCGGGCGTCACCTCGCCGCCGAAGTGCTGGGCGAGGTATTGCGCGCCGTAGCAGACGCCCAGCAGCGGCAGCCGGCCCTTGATCGCCGAGGTCGATGCGGGGGCTCCCGCATCGCGCACGGAGAAGGGCGAGCCCGAGAGAATCACGCCGCGCACCGACGCGTCGATGGCGGGCAGGTGGTTGAAGGGGTGGATTTCGCAGTAAACGCTCAGCTCGCGTACGCGGCGGGCGATGAGCTGCGTGTACTGCGAGCCGAAGTCGATGATTAGGGATTTTCCTGCATAGCGTCTGAATCGTAGGTTTCGGATCGACGGGGCGATCAGTGTTCGCTGCTGTAATTGGGCGCCTCGCTGGTGATCGTCACGTCGTGCGGGTGGTTTTCGGTCACGCCGTTGGCGGTAATGCGGATGAACCGTGCCTGTTTGAGCGTCTCGATGTCCGCCGCGCCGCAGTATCCCATGCCGGCGCGGATGCCGCCGACGAGCTGGTAGACCGTCTCGCTGAGCGAGCCCTTGAACGGCACGCGCGCCACGATCCCTTCGGGAACGAGTTTGTTGATGTTGACCTCGCCTTTCTGGAAATAGCGGTCGGCCGAACCCGCCTTCATGGCGTCGATCGAACCCATGCCGCGATAGCTCTTGAACTTGCGGCCGTTGTAGATGATCGTCTCGCCGGGCGACTCCTCGGTGCCGGCGAACATCGAGCCGATCATCACGCAGTCGCCGCCTGCGGCCAGCGCCTTGACGATGTCGCCCGAATAGCGCAGTCCGCCGTCGGCGATCACAGGCACGCCCGTGCCGCGCGCTGGCGCTGGCTGCCGAGTAGATGGCCGAGAGCTGGGGAACGCCCACGCCGGCGATGATGCGCGTCGTGCAGATCGATCCCGGGCCGATGCCCACCTTGATGCCGTCGGCGCCGGCGTCGATGAGGAATTTGGCCGCCTCGGCGGTGGCGATGTTGCCCACCACCACGTCCAGTTCGGGGTATTTGGCTCTTGATGCGCGCAGCAGCGCCACGATGTTGGCCAGTGGGGCCGTGCGCCGAGTCGAGGACGATGGCGTCACGTCTCGCCGACGAGCGCATCCACACGCTCCATCGAATCGCCCGTGACACCTACGCCGGCGGCTACGCGCAGACGGCCCTTGCTGTCCTTGCAGGCGTTGGGGTGGTCCTGTACCTTGGTAATATCCTTGTATGTAATCAGTCCGATGAGTTTCCCCTCGTCGTCCACGACGGGCAGCTTCTCGATCTTGTTGTTGAGCAGCACGTCGGCCGCATGGGCCAGCTCCGACGAATGGGTGGTGATGAGGTTCTCCGAGGTCATCACCTCCGAAATCAGGCGGTGCATGTCGCGCTGGAAGCGCAGGTCGCGGTTGGTGACGATGCCGATCAGCCGCCGCTCGGCGTCGATCACGGGGATGCCGCCGATCTTGTTCTCGTGCATGAGCTGCAGCGCGTCGCCCACGGTGTGCTCCTTGGAGATGGTGATCGGGTCGTAGATCATGCCGTTCTCGGCGCGCTTGACACGGCGCACGTGCGCGGCCTGCTCGGCGATGGACATGTTCTTGTGAATCACGCCGATGCCTCCTTCGCGAGCCAGCGCGATCGCCAGAGGCGCTTCGGTGACCGTATCCATTGCGGCCGAGACGATCGGAATGTTGAGTTTGATATTTCGCGAAAAGCGGCTGGTGACGTTTACTTCGCGCGGCAACACCTCAGAATAGGCGGGTACGAGCAGGACGTCATCGAACGTGAGTCCGGTCGGCTGTACCCTCTCATCGATAAAAGACATAATGATTGGGGTTTTTGTTGCGCACAAAAGTAACAAAATTTCGGGAAATATCCCGCATCGGCCGAAATGTTTTTCCGAAAAAGGTGTTTCCGGTTTCGATTCTTTCGTGCGGAGCCGTTCTATCAGGCTGGTACTATTGGAGTTCCGATAAAAAAAATACGGACAGAAAGAATAACGGCAGCGATTTTTACTTAATTTCGCCATTGGTTAGTTGGACGAAATGCAGTGTTCGGTTTCCGCGGTCGGTTTCTCATCGGGGCATATTCGTGCAAGCGCGGCTCTGCGCTCGGTTTATCGAAAACATTCGTTTGTCGCGGGACAAACGGCGATGCGCCTCGTCGCGCAGGGAGAGGACGATACCCGGGCGGCGGTTTCGCTTCGGAAGGCTATCCTCAGACTTTTTATTTACTTAAATTTCATCCTTTATGAGAAAATGGTTTACATGGTGCTTACTGACGGCGGTAGCGTTCGTCGGTTCCGGTTGCTCGGACGACGATGACGGCGGGCAGGTGAAGCTGGCCTTCTCGAAACGGACGGCGGTATTCGGTGCGGGAGGCGGAGCGGTCTCGATCAACGTCGATGCGGCCGGCGCTTGGAGTGCGGCGCAGCCCGAAGCCGGCTGGCTCGAAGTCGAATACGACGCGACGTCGATGCGGCTTCATGCCGAGGCGAATCCGTCGCCCGAGGTACGGCAGGCCGAAGTGGTCGTTACCACCGGAGACTATACCGCGACGATCGACGTCGCGCAGGAACCCGCCGAGCCCGTGACGCTCGACGTGAAGGGGCCCGAAAGCTATGTCTTCGATTCGGAAGGGGGCGAAATCCTGCTTTCGGTCGCGTCCAACGCTGCGTGGACGGCTTCCGTCGATCAGACGTGGTGCGTGCTCTCGACCGACCCGGAGAGAGGACTGGCGACTTTGACCGTCGCCGAACCCAATACCGGAGACAAGACGCTGACGGCGACGCTCACCGTCGAGGCGGGTACGGAGGTCAACGGCGCGAAACAGACCTTTTCGCTCTCGCAGCAGATGCGCGGCGAGAATCCCTATTTCCGCATTCCGGGCGCCTTTTCGATCACGGCCGACCACTGGATGCTGCGCGGCGTCGATCAGGAGCCGGCACCCGGGGATCGTGCGTGATCGAAGAGGATCTCTACAACCAGTATTTCATCCTCTCGGCGCTGACGTTCGACGGTCAGGGCGAACCGATGCGGATGGAGGCGCTGGCGCTGAATCTGCCCTAAACCGCGAGGAGGTGTTACGTGTCGATTCCCGCTCGGGCAGTTGCTGGCCACGTTCGAGGAGAAGGACATGATGGTCTATCTGGTGGCCATCAACGTGAAGAACTCCACCTTCACCACCGGTTCGGGCGCCGTGACGGGCGTCGTGTCCGACGATTTCCGCACGATCACGCTCCACGGGCTGCCCGAAGAGTATCAGACGCTGGGTCTTATTTCGCGGAAAATATCCGATACGTCGCAGGTCGGCATGTTCGGCGATATCTACTATCCGAGCGGTGAAGGGATCGTGCTCGCGCGCGAGGCGGCATCCGCGTCGCCGGCATCGCTTCCGGTGGCGTTCAGTTCCGTGCAGCGGGGCGACGTCGTGCGGCTGCGCGCCCACGACCGGCCGGATCAACCGGATCGAGCAGTTCAATTGATGCAGAAACGCTAAAACAGAGAGCAGATGAAACGATTATATCATGTTATAAGTGGTTTGGCGGGCGGCGTTCTGCTGCTGGCGGGATGCGAGGGCGATACGATCGTGCTCGACGCCGATCCCGTCGCACCGGAGGCTACGACGCTCAGCGTGACGTCGGACAACCCGCTCTATTCGGCACAGGAGGGGAGGGGAACGTTGCGCTTCAAGACGCCCGGCGGCGAGGTCGTATTCTCCGTCGAGACCAATGCCGAGACATGGAGCTACACCAACGACAACGAGGCGTGGCTCGCAGTGGAGCAGAACGAATACGACGGTACGCTGACGCTCCGCGCCCAGCGGAACGAGGAGGCGTCGGAACCCGCCGCCGAGGTGGTCGTGATGGCGGGCGAAGGGTCCGGCGCGGGACGTGGACGGTGGAGGTCGTGCAGAACGCGGCCGGAACGCCCGAAATCGTGGCGACGCCCAATCGGGTGCTGATTCCGGCCTGCGGATCGCTGCTGAGCGCTTCGACCGAAATCGCCTGCAACTATGAGGATTGGGAGTTCACCCAGTCGTGCGACTGGATGTTGGTCGAGCGCCGGCAGGACAAGCTGGTCTTTACGGCCGACGAGAATACTTCGTCGGAGTCGCGGCAGGTCGAAGTGAAATTGACGGCGGGCTACGGCGATCGGAGCAGCAGCGAGACGGTCGTCGTCGAGCAGGACGGCAGGGCCTTCGTCAGGGCGCTGCCGGAGGCTCTGTCGTTCGACTATCGGGGCGGCACGAAGACGATCGCCGTATCTTCGAACTTCGAGTGGAACCATGCGGCCGATGCGAAGTGGTTCGCCGTCACGCGCGAGAACGACGTCTTGACCGTCACGGTCGACCCCTTACGACGGCGAACAGGGGCGGACGGAGAACATCAGCCTGACGACCGGCGTCGGCGAGAATACGGCGTCGCTGGAAGTGGCGATCACCCAGATGGGCGTCAACGACAAATATCTGCGCTGGAAGTTCGAGATTCCTTCCGACAATGCGACGGCCACGGCGATGATCGCCGGCGAGGTCGATGCCGAGATCAACTGGGGCGACGGTACGGTCGAGACCGTCACGACGGCGAATCCGACGCACGTCTACGCTACGGCCGGCAGTTACGACGTGGAGGTGAGCGGCAAGGTGACGGCATTGAAATCGGCCGGTGAGAAGAGCTATGTGGTCGAGGTGCTCCAATGGGGACAGACGGGGCTCACGTCGATGGAAGATGCCTTCAACGGTTGCATGAACCTGAAAAGCATTCCCTCCGATACGGCCCATTCGTTCGACGGGGTGACGACTTTCAACGAAGCGTTCTACGATTGCCAGACGCTCGGCGCCATTCCTGCGGGGCTGTTCGACAACGCTACCCGGGCGACCGACTTCACCTCGACGTTCCATTTCTGCCACAGCATACCGGAGATTCCCGAAAAACTCTTCTACTACAATACCGAAGCGACTTCGTTCAGCCAGACCTTCTATTATGTGGGTTCGCAGGTGAACAAGGAGGCGGAAGGGCTGCTGACCGAGATTCCGGCAGGGTTGTTCGAGACGAACACCAAGGCGCAGACGTTCCTCTCGGTATTCGGCCATACGGCCATCCGGTCGGTTCCGGCCACGCTGTTCCAGAATTGCCCGAACGTGACGGTCATGACCTCGCTGTTCGACAGTTGCAAGGCGTTGGAGATCGTTCCGGCCGACCTGTTCGGCGGGTGCCCGGCGGTGACGAGTTTCTCGCAGGTATTCCGCATGTGCACGGCGCTCAAATCGATACCCGAACTGATTTTCTTCAACAATACGCTGGTGACGACCTTCAAGGGGGCGTTCAGCGGTGCGGGGATCGAGACGATTCCGGCCGGTCTCTTCGCGCGGCAAGTCGGTGTGACCAGCTGTTCGGCCGTTTTCCAGGACTGCCCGATCGGCTCGATTCCGCGCGGACTCTTCTCGACGATGACCAAAGTGTACCGATTTCTCGCAGGCTTTCAAGGGGTGCACGAAACTGACATCCATACCCTCCGATCTGCTGGCTTCCTGTCCCGACGTCTCCAACGTCGCGTCGATTTTCGCCGAGTGCGCGTCGATCGCCTCGATCCCGAGCGGACTGTTCGGCCACACGACGAGCATCAAGAACGGCAACAACCTCTTCGAGGGCTGCTCCTCGCTGCGGACGCTGCCCGACGACTCCTGTTCGCCACCTTCTCGGCCACGGGAAACTTCACCTTCACGAGTACGTTCGAAGGGGTGTACGTCGTTGCAGTCGCTGCCTTCGGGGTTGTTCGCGACCGTCGCGGCGACCGGATTCGCCAACACCTTCACCGATTGTACGGGATTGACGTCGCTGCCTGACGACCTGTTCGCCGGACAGACCAAGATCAAGACCTTCTCGAACACCTTCAACGGTTGTACGGGACTCGAATCGCTGCCCGAAGGGCTCTTCGCGGAGTGTGCGGCCATGACTTCCGTGTCGTCGGCCTTCATCGACTGTACGGGACTGAAATCGCTGCCCGCGGGGCTCTTTGCGAAGAATGCCGAACTGGCGACGATCACGTCGGTCTTCTCGGGTTGTACGGGGCTTACGTCGATTCCGGCCGGACTGTTCGACAACAACAAGAAGATCAAGACCGCGAAGACCGCCTTCAAGAATTGTTCGGCGCTGACGGGCGAGTCGCCCTTCACGCAGATCGACGGCCGGAAGATACACCTTTACGAACGTACCGCGGCACTCGGCTTCACGGCCGTTACGAACACCAACGCCACCGATTGTTTCGCGGGCTGCACGGGCCTGAGCGATTACGATGCGATGCCGGCGGCGTGGAAATAAGTGAAACAGTTAATGGAAAGCAAGATGAAAAAGTTCATTATCAAGCTCCTTTTCTCGCCACGGCAGCGTTCGAGCGAGTTCGGCTCGGCACTCGGCTTGACGAAAAGGTCGAATATCGTTCGTCCGTTTCCCGCCGCGGCGCAGCCCGCACAAGCGCGGCGCAGGCCGGTCGGACTGGCGAAAACGTGGATATATGCCGCATCGTTTGCGGCCGGCATGTTGCTGGCGGGTTGCGACACGGACGATGAATACCGCGCCGCCGAGCCCGAGCTCTACCTGACGGCCTCGACGCGGATCTTCGCCCTGTCGGCCGACGGCGGGCAGCGAACCGTGGTGATCGACACCAACTGCGGCGAGTGGAAGGTTACGACCGACGCCGCAGGTTGGCTGTCGAACCGGAAGGAGGGGAACCTGCTGACGATAACGGCCGGAGAGTCGTTGTCGACGAAAGCGCAGACGGCCGTGGTGACGGTTTCCAGCATCGACGACCCGTCGCTGACGTGCGAAATCCGCGTGATGCAGTACGGAACCGGCGCCACGAACCTGTCGGCACTCGGTACGGCCAACTGCTACATGGCGTCGACGGGTGCGTCGTACGTCTTCGACGCCTCGATCAAGGGCAACGGCTTGGGCGACGGCAATTCGGAATACATCGACAAGCACGGCCTGCTGCTCGACGAAGGGGTGGCGGCCGAGCTGCTGTGGGAGGCGGTTTTCGATGCCGACAAGACGCGCAGCCGCGACGTGATCGACGGCGAACCGGTTTACCGCAACGGCCGTATCTGGTTCACGACGGGCCGTGAGCGGGGCAATGCGGTGATCGCGCTGCGCGATTTTTCGGGCGAGATCGTTTTGGAGCTGGCATATCTGGGTGACGGACCGCGAGGGTGACGCTGACGGCCGCCAACGGCTACGAGTGGATGGATCGCAACCTCGGCGCGCTGAACAATACGCCGGGCGACGTGGCCAACCGCGGTCTCTTCTATCAGTGGGGACGCAAGGATCCGTTCCTGCCTTCGTCGGCGCCCTATACGACAGGGAACGTGACGGAGGCCAATGTCGAGAATCACCAGGTGGGCGACGGCACGGCCGAGTGGGCCTATACGGGCGTCCGACAGCACTTGTTGACGGAGGCTCCGGGCAATATCGAGAAATGCCGTACGGCATCCGACGCAGTTCCTGAAAACCTATTACCAGTATTCGGGTTCGTCGTGGTACGTGACGCCGACCAACGATGCGTTGAAGGAGGCCGACCTGTGGGGCGGAAATAAGATGTCGTCGGGTTACAAGACTATTTTCGATCCCTGTCCGCTGGGGTACATGGTGCCGCCCGACGGGGCTTTTGCGACGGCTGCCGGCGACATGTCGACGGGGGTGAACGTCGATGCTCAGTGGGGCCCGTTCGAGGGCAACGGCCGTGCGTGGATCGGCGGAACGGGCGATTTCTTCCCCTTCGTCGGGATTCTGACGACGATCAACACGCCGCTGACGAACTGCGGCCATATCGGTGTCTACTGGACGGCGTCGGCCGACGCTTCCAACGGCTACGGCTACGAGGTCTACGTGACGTCGGACTGGGGGCGCTACCGCCAGGGGGCGACGGCCTACGGCAACTCGGTGCGCTGTGTGAAGGAGAAGTAGCGTGCTGCTTGGAATGGGAGAGCCGGACGAATCCGATTCGTCCGGCTCTCTTTTTTCGTCGGTATCCGCATGAATGCCGGCGGAAGATGCGGTGCCGCCGTCAGTAGGCTTTGCGGCGGAACTCTTTGGGCGTCATTCCCACGCGGCGTTTGAAATACTGGCCGAAGAACGACGGATTGGGGAAATTGAGTTTGTCGGAGATCTGCTGAATGGTGAGCTGGTGATTGGTTTTGAGCAGATTTTTCGCATGCATGATGACCGTGTGGTTGATCCACCACGCCGCGCTGTTGCCCGATACGGTCCGTACTACCGACGAGAGGTATTTGGGCGTCACGCAGATCTGGTCGGCGTAGTACCCGATTTCGCGCTCGCGGACGTAGTGCTGCGAGACCAGAAAGAGAAACTCGCGGAACATGCTCTCCTGCCGCGTTTGGGCGCTCATGGCCAGCGGTTTGCCGTGTTGATAGATGTGGAAGATTTCGTAGTAGAGCATCATCGACATGTGGAGGGTGATCTGGTCGCGGTAGGGGTGGCCGTTCCGTTCGAATTCACTGAACATGCGGCAGTATTTGAGCATCCGCCGGAAAGTCGTATCGTCGAGCGAGATACAGGAATGGTCTTTTGATGTAGAGGAACAGCGAGGTCGCCGAAGGGGACCTGCACTTCGCGTGTGACGTCGATCTCGGAGACGATGCAGTAGGCCTCGAAAATCGTCGCGCTGTGGTCGTCGAGTTGCATGAGCATTCGGGGGAAGAAGACGCACAGGTCGCCCTTCTGGATGTAGCAGCGGTGCTGGTTGAGCGTGACGCGGCTTTTCCCTCGCAGGCAGATACAGAACCCTCCGGTATTTAACTCGTGCGGCAGATAGTCGGATTCGGTGAATTCCATCCGAGGAACTCGTGAGATGCAGCAGCCGGAACGAAGCGGAGTTCGGCCGTTCGGAATCCTGTTGAGGAGTCACTGGAATTTGTTGGAGGATTTCTTCCATAATAATGTTGAATTTCGCCAAAAGTAATAACTTTTTCTCGCATAATAGGAGGATTGAGCTCCTTTATTCGACTTTATTGAATGTTATTGCCCGCCATATGGACAAGAAGCGCATCCTCCGATCGTTATTTTGTGACGAATTACAGGAAAAAAGACGAAAAACGAATGAAAATCATCTTGTCGGAAAAATACGGCCGTCTGGCTTCGTGGATGCGGAAATTGCCTGCGCA
>VOFK01002258.1_pt1 | contig 22158 bp, 33 predicted proteins | sample 5384121 | NCBI WGS metagenome assembly VOFK01 (sample SAMN12384730, study PRJNA508395) | human gut metagenome | isolation source: healthy gut J | host: Homo sapiens | reverse complement strand
GCGCACGACACAGACGCCGCCGGACTGGTCGGTTTCCCATCGGGAACAGGTCACTTATGCCGATGTAACGGACGAAACGGCGCGCAGCCATCCAACGTCCAGTTGACGGCGGAAGAAACAGATGCCGTCTACGCTCTGCTGGATGCCCTGCAATACAAACGCCTCGGCACTGCGTCAGAATGCAGGACTGCTATGCAAGGCTCTATTTTATCAGCGCCGCGGGAGACCGCTGCGAGGTCATGCTTTCTGAGCGTGAAATGCTGGTCAATCCCATTACGGACGGCAGGAAGACAGCGCGGCTGTATGAAGAGCTGCGTTCCGAAGCACGGAGTTGAGAGATATCTGTTTGATGTATTGGCGCAAGCGAGCCGGCAGAGGAGGAAATGAAAACCATGACCGAGCCGACGCTGTCGCTGACGCTCACCGTTCCCGCTGCATGGGAGGATATTGCAGAGCTCTCCGCCTGCGACAAGGGGACTGCCTATCTGGGATATGGGATTATGCTGTTCCATCTGTCGGAAAGAACGCGCTTGCGGCGTATCCCCGACGGGGGAATGGGCAACGTATGGTGGCTGGTCGCTATGAGCTGGGGATAATTTCAAGGAATGGAGGGGCTATGACGCACTGCCTGTCCCCAATTCTCGGCATCGCCGAGTATGTCCTCGGAGCCGATGATGAGTATGTGTATCTGCTGGTGTTGCCGTCCGATTGCAGTTCCTGGAAAACGATCCTGTCAGCCGCCAGCGCCAATACGAGGCACTGCAAAGCGACTCACAAGGCGTACCACGCGATTTTTGAAGGACAACGGAATCCACATAAATGACATGCCCTGCCTCCTCCGTGTTTTCGCCCCCTGCGCGTGGCGATGCGGGGTCCGCGCGGACGCGGTGCTAGCGCTGTACGACGCGATACATCGCCGAGATAAAATTCTTACCGGCGCCGGTGAGGGTGAAGAACAGCGCACGCCCGAAAATGACGCAGAGCATACCGCGTATTCTGTTAAGACCCATGCAATGACCGCCAAGGAGCAGCGCACTTGACGCGCAGACCGAGCCTGTCCCTGCCGTGGGGGACTGCCTTTCTGCCCCGAAGCAGCAGAGACGGCGCAAGCGGAAATGCCTGCGCACCGTTTACCGCAAAGACTGCGGACGTGGCGTTTGTCCTCTACAGCGCACCCGGCGCGACGGATTACAATGTGCGGCTTTGTGCGGGAGAGCCCGGTGCGGGCAAGTGGGCGTCGAATGCCGTGACCGTCAAGGTAAACGACGGCGTTCGTTTTTCCGGGCTGACCGTGGGGCAGGCGTACTACATGGAGGTCAGCTCCGACACGCTTTCACCGCCGGATGTACGGCGCTTTATAAGTGCGCGACCACACCGCCCCCTGCGCGCAACGGTGCGGCAAGCCTCTCACCGGCTACCCCTACGACGCGCTGCTCGCCGAGATCGCCGACCTGCGGCGCTCTGGCGCAAGCGACGTGCAGACCGACTTCAGCCATGATCTCCTGTCCGTGAACGACTACTACCAGACGCCCGGCTGCTGCTGCGCGACCTTGACGGCGACGGCACGAGCGAGCTGCTGCTCGGCGCGGACTGGGGCGACGGCTACGGCGTGATCTTTAATATTTACCGTCTCGACGGCGCAAAGGCCGTCCGCGTCGTGGACGGCTGGAACCGCAGTCAGTATTTTTCTGCTCTGACGGTACGCTTGCACATGAGTGGTCGGGCGGCGCCGACCATTGGGAGGACCTATTCCGCTACGGCGAGACGCTCTTGCCCATCGAAAGCGTTTTTGACCGCGGCGGCGTGTGGTACCACGCCAAGGGCCTCGATGCCCTGTCCTTGGACGATACGCAGCTCGAAGACCGCTGCAAGACCATTCCCCGCGCCGAGGCGGAGCAGCTCATGGAGCGCTATACCAAGCAATATGAAGCCCTGCCCTTCACGCCGTTTAAAGCGTAAAGCGGAGGAAGGGGTGCATTTCGCGCCGCAAAATCATACATTTCGGGCGAAAATGCACATCTTTCCGCAGGGCGTGCTATGCTTTTCCTGCAAGAGCGTCCGAGGAACGGCCGGACAGCCGCCGGACAAAACGGGGAATAGAAGGAGAAGCATTATGGGATTATTCAGCAATAATAAGAAGCCCTGCCCTATCTGCGGCAACGCGACGCCCCGCCTGCTGCCGACCAAGGTCGAGGGCGTGCCCATCTGCAAGGAATGCGACAAGAAGATCGACCTGCCGAACGGCGTGCTTGACAGCATGACGCTCGACGATTTCCGCCGCTACATAGATTTTTACAACAAAAATCAGGTGCTGCGCGAGCGCTTCCATCCCGAGTATCGCTTCGGCTTCGGCGCGTTCAACACGCAGCTGGTGCTTTGATGTGACCAACGGACTCTTCCGCCTGAAGGATGACGAGAGCACCATCGTGTTTGAAAAAGTCCGCGCTCAAGTCCTTCCGCATCATGGAGGATAAGGAACCGCTCTTTACCGGCACGGCCGCCGGTCTTGTCTGCGCCGAGAGCAAAAACCCCGAGCGCGTCCGTCTGCTCGCGCCGCGCATCGAGCAGTTCAAGCTGCAGAGAAGCGACTATGAGCGCATCATGCAGGCCGAGCGCGTGCAGTATCTCGACCGCACCAACGAGGAGTGGCGCGAGCGTGAGCGCGAGCTGGAGTTCCATAAGCCCGAGTTCCGCGAGTCCTCGCCGTTCCGTCAGTTCGTGGTGGAGCTGGAGCTGGACCATCCCTATTGGAAATCCTACCGCAACGAGCTGGACGCGCCGGAATTTGAAAACGACTATCCGAGCGTGGACTCCTTCCTGCACAAGTACGACGAGAAGGTCAATGAGCTGCACACCCTTGCGCGCAACCTGATGCAGTTTATCGCCCCCGGCGCGCCGGAGACCGGCGCCGCCTCCGCGGCGCAGACTGCGGCCCCCGCGCAGGCGGGCGGCGCGTCGAGCACCGTGGAGGAGCTCAAGCAGTACAAATCGCTGCTGGACGCGGGCGTGCTCACCGAGGAGGAGTTCGCGGCGAAGAAGCGCCAGCTGCTCGGCATCTGAAAAAATCAAAGGAAAAGCGTCCGTGACGGGCGCTTTTCCTTTTTGCGCAAAACATTTTCCGCCCGCGCAAACATGGACGCGCCGCCGCGCATAGGTTGAGATAGAAACTAAGACCATTGGAGGCGGACCATGAAACAGACGCATTTTTTCCTCGGCGCGAACAGCGCGGAGGGTTTTTACGGGCTGTATGAACAGCTCCTTGACGCAAGGCTCTACGATCTGATCATTCTCAAGGGGACTCCCGGCTGCGGCAAATCGACCTTCATGCGCCGCGCGGCCGCAGCGCTGGAGGAGCGCGGGCTGGAGACCGTGTACATCCATTGCTCCGGCGATCCCGAATCACTCGACGGCGTGATCGCTCCGGCCATCCGGACGGCCATCGTCGACGGCACCGCGCCCCACGTCCTCGAGCCGCGGTACGCGCTGGCGCATGAGCGCTATGTGGACCTATCGCAGTGCTGTGACAGCGCGGCGGCGAAGGAGGTCGCGAACGGCCTGACGGCGCTGACCGACGCCTACCGCGCGTCCTACCGCGAGGCATACCATGTTCTGCGGGCGCTCGGCAGCGTGGACGCGGAGCGCCGCGCTCTGGTGCGCGCGCACTTCGACGAGGAAAAGCTGCTGCGCCGTGCGGCGGGGATCGCCGCGCGCGAGCTTGGGCAAGGGCAGGGGAGAGGCGGGGGACGCGCGGCGGACGTCTTTCTCGGCGGACTGACCTGTCAGGGCAAGGTGTGCCGCTTCGACAGCGTGGACGCTCTCTGCCCGCGTGTTTATGAGCTGTGCGACAGCTACGGCCTTGCCGCGCCCATGCTGCGCCTGCTGCGCGACGCGGCGCTGGAGGCGGGGGAGGACGTTCTGGCTTGCCGCGACCCGCTGCGGCCCGCGGAGATCGCGCATCTGCTGATCCCCGCGCGGGGCCTTGCGTTCGTCACGACCGGCGAGGGCGTGCGCTATGAAGGGAAGCCCTACCGCCGCCTGCGCGTCGACGCGATGGCGGAGGAGAAGCTGACCCGCGCCGAAAAGGCGCACCTGCGCTTCATCCGCCGTGTCCGCCGTGCGCTGGAGGAGGAAGCGGTCGCGTCCCTCAAGCGCGCCAAGCGCGGGCATGACGCGCTTGAAGCGCTCTACCGACCCTGCGTGGACTTCGACGCGGTCGGCGCGCTGTGCGACGCGGAGATCGCGCGCATCGGCGCCTACCCGGTGTGACAGAAAAAAGCCATAAGGAAAGGAGCCTGCGCGCTGCGCAGGCTCCTGCTGTTTTGATTTGACATTATACCGCGATGCGGCGGGCGCTGACATAGCCGGTGGTGTAGTAGGCGTCAGAAAGGTTGCTGACGATGACGCCGACGCCGTAGTCCGAGGCGTGGACGAACTGACCGCTGCCGATGTACATACCGACGTGCGTGACGGGCTTCGAGGTGGTGCTGCCGGGCTTCTTGAAGAACACGAGGTCGCCGGGGGCAAGCTCGTCCCACGAGACGGTAACGCCGTTTTGCAGCTGAGTGGAGGCGGTGCGGTTGATGGAGTAGCCGAGCTGTGCGCAGGCATACTGCACAAGGCCGGAGCAGTCAAAGCCAACGCGCGGGCTGGCCCCGCCATAGACATAGCTGTAACCGACGTACTGGAGCGCGATGTTCGCAAGCTCCTGACCCTTGCTCGAAGCGGCGGCGGGAGTGTAGTCCGTCTCCTCCACATAGGCGGCGCTGACGTAGCCCTGCTCGATCTGATACCAGCCGCTTTGGACGGACACGACCTTCACGCAGCGCGGCCTGGCGAGGGAGCCAACCTTGAGTAGCCGGTGCCGGGGCCGGAGCGGATGTTGAGCGGACCCTGCACGACGCGGATGTAAAGCTGCTCGAGCGCCTCCTCATAGGTGGCGGCCTCGGTGTACGCCGCGTCGATGTAGCCGCTGCCAATCTGATACCAGCCGTCCTGCGTGCCGAGGACCTTGACGACCTTGCCCTGCGCGAGCTCGTCCGCGACCGCATAGTCGGTGCCGGGGCCGGTGCGGACATTGAGCGCGTCTGCGGTGACCTTGACATAGGTGCTCTCACTCTGCGCGGCAGAGGCGCTCACCGCGCTGACTTCTGCCGTGACGATGGGGGCGGCTTCCTCAAGCAGCTTGATGTAGCTTGCGGAGACGTAGCCCTTCACGCTGTCGAGCTGGATGCCGTACCACCCGTTCGCCGCGGTGTCCACGATCTCGACCTGCTTGCCGCTTGGCAGCTGATCGAGGACGGCGGAGCCGGTGCTCGCGGTCTTGCGCACGCGCAGAACACTGCCGCCGAGGTCCACAACGCCGGTGAGCGCGAGGGTGGGGGTGGTCAGGCAGACCGCCAGCAGCAGGCCGGCAGCCGTGCCGTGGAGCGCGTGGCGCAGTTTCATAGGGCATCCTCCTCAAATTCTCATGAAAAAGCGGCGCAGACGGGGCGCGCCGCCGAACGGTACCAAAGGTTACAATTTGTAACTATTGTAATGATACCATAATTCGACGGCAGATGCAAGGTTTTTTCACCCGCTTTTGGCCAAACAATGTCGGCCCGAAATTGTGCAGAATGCACGAAGTGCGCAAAAAATCCGTTTGCCGGCCGTGGAGCGGTGTGATATGATAAGGCAAACACGGAAGGAGCGGAGGAAATGCCATGTTCCGGAATGAAACAAACTATGTGCTCACAAACGGCGTGCTGCTCGACGGCACGGAGAAAATGACGCCGCAGACGGGGCAGAGATATTTATATTGAGGGCGGGCGCATCGGCGCGGTCGCCGATGCCGCGGCGCGCCGCGAGGGCTATGAGGTCGTGGACCTCGGCGGACAGTATGTGCTGCCGGGGCTTATCAACCTGCATGTTCATCTGCCCGCCTCCGGCAAGCCGAAGAAAAAGGCGAGCGACCCGAAGAAGCTCGTGAAGCTCATCACCGCCAACGCGCTCACGCGCCGCATCGGCGTGAAGCTGTGCGAGGGCTACGCGAAGACGGAGCTTCTCAGCGGCGTGACGACCATCCGCACGGTCGGCGGCGTGGCGGACTTCGACACGATCATCCGCGACCTGGCCGCGCAGGGAAAGATCCTCAGCCCGCGCGTGGTGGCGTCCAATATGGCGGTCTCCGTGCCCGGCGGGCACATGGCCGGCTCCCTTGCCTACGAAGCAAAGACGCTGGAGGAGGCCGCGGCTTATGTGGAGCGGATCGCGGCGGAGAAGCCGGACCTCATCAAGCTCATGATCACCGGCGGCGTGCTCGACGCCGGGGTCGTCGGCGAGCCGGGTGTGCTGCGGATGCAGCCCGCGCTGGTGAAGGCGGCTTGCGATAAGGCGCACGCGCTTGGCATGAAGGTCGCCGCGCACGTCGAAAGCCCCGAGGGCGTGCGTGTGGCGCTGGAAAACGGCGTGGATTCCATCGAGCACGGCGCGCAGCCGGACGCGGCGATCACCGCGCTCTACAAGGAGAAGGGCGCGTTCCAGGTCGCGACGCTCTCGCCCGCGCTGCCCTACGCGCTCTTTGACCGCAGCGTCTCCCATGCGACCTACGAGCAGCAGGAGAACGGCAAGGTCGTCTTTGACGGCATCATCGCCATGGCGCGGGAAAATCTGGCAAACGGCATTTCGGTCGGCCTCGGCACGGACACCGGCTGCCCCTATATCACGCACTACGATATGTGGCGCGAGCTGTGCTACTTCGTGAAATACTGCGGCGTGACGCCGGCCTTCGCGCTCCACACCGCGACGCAGCTCAACGCGCGGCTTGCCGGCATCGACGGCGAGGCCGGCTCCATTGAGGCGGGCAAGGCGGCGGACCTGATCGTCTGCGCGAAGGATCCGCTCGCGGATCTCTCGGCCCTGCGCACGCTCTCCATGGTCATCAAGGATGGCTATCGCGTCGAGCATCCCGCGCCGAAGAAGCTGCCCGAGGTCGAGCGCGAGCTGGATAAGTTCCTGTGACCCATACCTATTATAATGTACAAGGAAAAGCACGGGGAGCCCCGTGCTTTTCCCTTATGGCGTTTTATGTTACAGCTCCACGAGCTCGTATTCCCGCGTGCCAAAGCCCAGCGCCGCCGCGGATTCGACCGTGCGGACACCGTTGAGGCTCTCAATGCGCTCTACGAGGTGGTCGCGGCCCGGATCGTCGGAGGCGTAGACCAGATCGAGGCAGGCTGATCGACCGCGATGGGGTCAAGCGAGGCAAGGATGCCGATGTCCGCCATGCACGGGTCCTCGGCCACGGCGCAGCAGTCGCAGTCCACGGACATATTCTTCATAACGTTGATGAAAACGGTCTTGTCCTTGAAGTATTCCGCCACAGACAAGGCGGCGTCCGCCATCGCGTCGAGGAAGCTGTCGTGGTCGGCGGTCCAGATCTTTTTCGGGCTCGCCGGCGCCGTGGATATAGGGCCTTGCCGTAGGAGGACGCGCAGCCGATGGAGAGCTGCTTGAGCGCGCCGCCGAAGCCGCCCATCGGATGCCCCTTGAAGTGGGAGAGGACGAGCATGGAATCGTAGTTGGCAATGTCCTTGCCGACAAAGTTCTTCTGAATACTCCTGCCGTTCGGAACGGCAAGCTCCAGATCGGGACCCTCGGCGTCAAGAATATCCACGTCGAAGTTCGTGCTCCAGCCGTGCTTGATCATCGTGCGGCGGTGCTTCTCGGTGGTGTTGCGCTCGCCCTCGTAGGCGGTATTGCACTCGACCACCGTGCCATGCACGGCCTCGATCATCGGCCGCCAGAAGTCGGGACCCAAAAAGTTCTGGTTGCCCTGCTCGCCGGAGTGCAGCTTCACGGCGACCTTGCCCGGCAGTTCGCGGCCCACGGCACGGTAAAGCGCCACGACCTTCTCGGGCGTGATCTCACGGGAGAAGCATACCTTGGCTTTCATCGCGTTTCCTCCTTGCACGGAAAATAATCACCTGAATTATAAACCATCGCATGAAATAATGCAACTCTTTGGGGGATCGGGACCTGTCTGCGGACGGATCATGTCAAGGATGTGTCAAAAAACGGCGAAAAAATACTGTGCAGGTTTCCCCTAATTTTCAAAAAAAGTAGGAATTACGCTTGACTATGCTATCATAATAGCGTAAAATAAAACCTGTTGATTTGGTGGGATATAGCAGATAACAAGAAGAAAACGGCAAAATATTGATGTATAGAAGAATGAATATTCATACAAAAAGCATTTTGCGTGTGATCCGCTGCTCTCGAAAACGGCTGCGCGCGCTTAACGGACACCTTACGGCGGAAAACATCTCCTGAACGCCCCAGATACAGGGGGAGCACGGGCGCGAAAACTGCGGCAGAATATGAAGATTTTTTACGGCGAAATTTTAATTTTGCTGAAAAAACGAAAGGAAGAAAGTGACTGATGGCACAAAAAGAAAGAAAGTATTTCTGTGCGGAATGACAATGACCAGAAAATTTCATCGAAAAAACAGGAAAATATGCTTGTGAAAGACTTGACAAGACGAGGATGAATGAATTATAATCCGTACATAAAAAATGAATAAGCTGTGAACGTACCAAACATACCGCACGAGGGTGGCGTACGCGAAAAAAGACCATGGTCTTTTTCTCTGTTCCGGCTCGGAACAGAGAATTTAACTTTTTGTCGTATTCGGCGCAAGCCGGGTATATAAATTTTTGAAAGGAAGATATCAGCATGAAAAAAAAGTATTGGTCTCTGATCCTCGCACTGGCAATGGTTTTTTTTCGCTCTGGCGCCTGCGGCGAGAAGCAGCCCTCCAACGACGGTGACGCCTCCGGCGACGGCGATAAGCCCGCCCGCGGCAACGTCATTATGACCTTCGGCACCGCCGACACCGGCGGCTCCATGTACCCCGCCGGCGCGGCCGTCTCCCAGGTTTGGACGAACAACGTTGAGGGTGTGAAGTGCAACACCCAGACCTCCACCGGCTCCTTCCAGAACTGCCAGGACGTCTCCACCGGTGAGGTCGACGTCGCGGTTGCTACCTCTGACGTCGTTCTCAACGCCTACAATGGCACCGGCAAGTTCGCCGACATCGGCAAGCTGGACAACCTGCGCGTCATCGGCGCGGTCTACACCTCCGTGCTCAGCGGCGTGGCGCTCAAGAGCTCCGGCCTGACCTACATCCATGAGCTGCTCGGCAAGCGCGTTGCCGTCGGTCCTGCGGCCTCCGCGACCGAGAACGCCACCCCTCGCCGCCTTTGGTGTCATGGGCATTGATCACCAGCAACACCAGCCTTGAGAACCTCGGTCTCGGCGACGGCGCCGACTCCGTCGGCGACGGCATCCTCGACGCGGCTTCGGCTTCGCCGGCCTGCCCATCGGCGGTCAGCTGAACCTCGCGGCCACCAAGGAGATCCAGGTTCCCCTCGACATGACCCAGGAGGAGATCGACAAGGTCCTGCGCGGGCAACGCTGCCACATCCAGACCAAGATCCCCGCCGGCACCTACACCGGTCAGGACAATGATGCCAACACCTTCGGCGTCAAGTGCCTCATCATCGTCACCGCCGATATGGACGCGGATCTCGTCTACGATCTGTGCAAGGCCATGAACGAGCACACTGAGGAGTTGGCTGCCGGTAACGCCCTGCTCAAGGACATGACCGATCCCAGCTTCCTCTGCACCCAGATGCCCATTCCTCTGCACGACGGCGCCCAGAAGTACTACAGCGAGCAGGGCCTCATCTAATCGAGGAATTCTGAAAACTTGATCAAAAGGACGATCTGACCGTCCCTGCGAAAAAGCATTTTTTGGCCGGAGTTGGGACATCCCAACTCCGGCTCCCCTTTTCATTAAGGTTTCGTTAAGACCCCCCACTTAACAGAAAGGATGCGTTTATGTCCGATAAGAAAGAAATCAAAGAGATCGACGTCGCCTCGCTTGACAGCGAACTGGCAGCAGCGAGAACTCTCGAAGAGGGTAAGGGCGACAAGTTCATTATGATGGCCTCCGTCGTCGCCTTCCTGATGACCTCCTTCCATATTTACACCGGCTTTTTCGGCCTGTTCGACTACTCCGTGCAGCGCGGCGTGCATCTGGGCTTCGCCCTCACGCTGATCCTGCTTACCCAGCCCCTTTACAAGCACGTTTTCAAGGATAAATTCGCCGGCAGCAAGGCCTTCCGCGCCGCCTGCCGCACGTTTGATATGATCCTCGTCGTCCTCACATGGGTCTCCGTCTGGATGGCGCAGGACGAGGTACATCACCTCACCGAGCGCCTGAGCAAGACGACCTGGATGGCGACCTTCGCGGGCGCCTGCCTCGTCATCATCGTCCTCGAGTGCGCCCGCCGCACCCTCGGCTACATCATGCCGGTCCTCGCGCTCATCTTCATCGCCTATGCGCTCGCCGGTCCGAATCTGCCCATGGCCATCGCGCACCGCGGCTATTCCCTCGAGCGTATCTGCAAGTTCCTCGCTACCGACCTGGACGGTCTGTTCGGCACGACCATGAGTGTTTCCGCCACGGTCATCTTCATGTTCGTTATGTTCGGCGCGTTCCTTGAGGCCTCGGGCTGCTCCGACTTCATCAATGACATCGCCATTTCCCTCACCGGTAAGATCAAGTCCGGCCCCGCGCTCAGCGCGGTCGTCGCCTCCGGCCTGATGGGCTCCATCAACGGCTCCGCCGTCGCCAACGTCGTCGGCACCGGCACGTTCACCATTCCTCTGATGAAGTCCCGCGGCTACAAGCCCCAGTTCGCCGGCGGCGTTGAGGCCGTTGCCTCCACCGGCGGTCAGATCCTGCCCCCCGTCATGGGCTCCGGCGCGTTCCTGATGGTCGCGTTCACCGAGCAGAAGTACATCGCCATCGTCATCGCGGCGGTCATTCCCGCGCTGCTCTATTACTGGGGCTGCGCCGTCGCCGTTATGTCTCCAGACGGAGATCACACACGTCACGCTCATGGACCCCAAGGATATTCCCAAGAGCCGCGAGGTCATGAAGGACGGCTGGATCTACCTGCTCATCATCGCGGTCCTGCTCTACTGCCTGCTCATCGCGCAGTATTCTCCGCTCTACTCCGCCCTGTGGGCGACCTGCGCGGTGCCCGTGGTCATGCTCTTCGATAAGAAGAAGCGCTTCACCCTCAAGACCATCCCCAGTGCCATGGTCAAGTCCGGCTTCAGCGCCATGTCCATCGTCATCGGCTGCGCCTGTGCCGGTATCGTCGTGGCATGGTCTCCATCACCGGCATCGGCGTTATCTTCGGCGATATGATGATCCAGGCGGCGCACAGCCTGCTGTTCCCGTCCCTGCTCTTCACCGCCATCACCTGCATCGTCCTCGGTATGGGCCTGCCCACCACCGCGGCCTATGTTATCGCGGCGTCCATCCTCGCTCCCTCCCTCATCAAGCTCGGCCTTGCCCCGCTGACGGCGCACCTGTTCGTGTTCTACTTCGCGTGCCTGTCCGCCATCACCCCGCCGGTCGCCCTCGCGGCCTATGCCGGCGCTGGCATCGCCAAGACCAACCCGATGACCACGGCGGTCGAGGCCTGCAAGCTCGGCTTCGCCGGCTTCATGGTGCCCTTCGCGTTCTGCTACAACCCGGCAATGATGATGCAGGGCAGCGTCGGCGAGATCATCTCCGTCGCCATCAGCGCGATCATCGGCGTTGCCATCATGTCCGCCGGCTTCCAGGGCTGGCTGCTGTGGAAGCTCAACTGGCTTGAACGCATCGTGTTCATCGCCGGCGGTCTGCTGATGTTCATCCCCGGCACGCTGACGGATATCGCCGGTCTTGTGATCGCGGTCGCTCTGCTTCTCGTCAACGTGAAGAAGTGGGAGAAAGGGTCCCAAGTTCATCATGGACAAGCACAAGGCCAAGCAGGAGCAGAAGTAAGCTCCGCTGAACCGGATACGGAATATGAGGGCCCCGAAAAGGACCCTCATATTTTCTATTGACCGCGCCCCCGGTGCGCGGTATACTGTAGCGTAAGAATCCAAGCGAGGAGAGAAGGACCATGGAAGCTCAGGAGATCCGTTACCGCGTCAATAAAAAGGTGTTTCGGCAGGCGTCGCTCTACGCCATGTTTTTGCGAAACCGCAATACCTTCCGTGTGGGCATCGTCGTCGTGCTGGCGGTGGCATTTTACACCGTACTTGCCGTGCAGGGTACCTTTCCCCTGAGCTACCTTCCGATCTACATCGCGGCGGCCTATCTTGTCTGGATGCTTTTGCTGCTCGGACGCGAGGAGCAGCGCGTGCTGCGCTACCTCAAAAGCGACGAGTCGCTGCTGGGGACGGAGTACGTTCTGCGTTTGACGCGGGCAAGCTTTCGGTCGAGATCCCCGAGAAGAAGCTCCGCAACACGGTCGCGCTCGCGAAGCTCGCCTCGGCCATCGAAATTTCGAGCGTGTTCATGCTCTGCCTTACGGCCGGTCAGCTCTACCTTGTGCCGACCGCGGCCATGACGGACGAGCAGCGCACGGCGCTGCGCGGCCTTCTGAGCAGCCGCCTCGGCGAGCGCTTTTATTCCAGTATTCTGGCGCGCGAGAAAAAGAAATGAACAAGGCCCGCCTCCGATATCGCTTCGGAGGCGGGCTTTGCCGTGCTATACCGGACGGCCGTGCTCCACGCGGCAGTCGCACTCGCTGCGCCACGACTGCGATTGCAGGAAGCGGCGCGCGGCATCGACGAAGGCGCGGGCGGCGGGCAGAAGGTGCCGCTTTTTCTTGTAGACCACGCTCAGCGGGTGGACAAGGTCGGGGGAGTCGAGGTCGAAGAAGAGCAGCTCGCCGCGGTTCGGCGCGTTGTGGACGGCGGTCTCATTGACGAAGCAGAAGCCGTAGTTTTCCGCCGTCAGGTTCAGCGCCGTGGTGGCGTTGGTGGTGTAGAGAGCGTTTTCGACGGTGATATGCTCCCGTTCGAGAAAGTTGTTGACGCGCATGGCGAGCAGGATCTCGGGGTAGAGCAGGACAAAGCGCTCGTGCTCGAGAACGGAGAGCTCCGGCTCCCGTCCCGCGCGGCAGGCCTCCGCAAGCGCCTGCGCGGCGCGGTTGCCGCGGTTGCCGACTAGGAGGATCTTTTCGTAGAGAATGGTCTCGGTGGTCAGGTAGTCGGGCGTATTGAGATTGGTGTTCATGATGGCGAAGTCCACCGTGTTGTCCGCCACCAGTCGGAACATCTCGCTCGTCGGGCGCTCAAGCAGCTCAAGATGGGCCTCCGGGGTGCTCCTGCGAAAAGGCGGGCAGGATGCTCGGCAGGAGCGTGCTGGCGCGCCAGTTGCTCATGGCGACGCGGGAGCGTCTGGCGGCGGCTGGCGTTCAGACGTGTGAAGTCCTGCAAAAGCTGCTCGTAGAGCTGCGAGCTGTCCTCGAGATAGTTGGCGTAGACCTTGCCGGCGGCGGTCAGCGCCAGCGGCGACTTGGTGCGGTCGAGCAGGCGGACGCCGAATTCCTTTTCCAAATGGATGACGTATTGGCTCAAGTAGGGCTGCGAGATATGCAGCCGCTCCGCGGCTTTCGGAAATGCTTTTCTCGGACGCAATGGCAAGAAAATATTCCGGATTCCGGTCCTGTACCATCCAGATCACCTCGTTTTCCTCTTCGATTATAGCAAAAAATACGGCGCCGTCAAGCATTGTATAGTAAAAATACTATATGGGTAGTCACATTTAAGTCTTTGACCTTTGGCAAACGGTGGGCTATGATAAAGGCAGTTCAAAAGGGAACACCAAAAAATAACGAAAAAGGTGATTCATATGCCAAAGTTTTCTCCTTCTGTTCTGCGTCAATATTGCTATGATGTGATGACCGCCTCCGGCGTGGACAGCTTTTGCGCGCGAAGCGACGGCAGAAATGCTGGTGGATGCGGAGGTCACCGGCATGTCTACCCACGGCGTGAGCCGCCTGAGCATCTACATGGAGCGTATTGACAGGCCGGGATCATGTCTCCCAACAATAACATCCGCATTGTGCAGGAGGCTCCCTCCCGCCCTGACGGTGGCCGCCGGCAACTCGCTGGGCGCGGCGGCGGCAAAATTTACGATGGAGCGGTGCATCGCCAAGGCAAAGAGACGGGCTGCTGCTTTGCAAGCGTGCACAGCTCAACCACTTCGGCACCGCCGCCTATTACCAAATGGCTGCTGCCGCGGCAGGATATGATCGGATTTGCCTGCACCAATCTCAAAGGGCAAGATCGCGCCCTTCGGCGCGCTGCTGGAGCCCGTATCATGGGCACAAATCCCATCTCCGTGGCGGCTCCGTCCGACGACCTTCCGGTCGTGCTGGATATGGCGCCGAGCGTTGTGGCGCTGGGCAAGCTCATTCTGGCGCAGAAGCTGGGGAAAGTCTATTCCCGAGGGCTGGGCGCTGGATAAGGACGGCAGACCCACCACGGACCCCGCGGCCGGTCGTGCTTAGGGAATGCGGCTTCGTGTTCCGATCGGCGGCGCGAAAGGCAGCGGCATCGCCATTATGATCGATGTGCCATGCGGCATTCTCCGGCGGCCCCTACGGTAACCGCATCTGCATGACCTCTATGTGATGGACGAGCCGCAGGGCGTCAGCCATTTTCTCGGCGCCATCGACATTGCGCATTTCATCGAACCGGCAGCGTTCAAGTCGGCTCTTTCCGCCATGTCACGGGAGATCAAGGCGCTGAAAAAGGCCGATGGTGTAGAGGAAATTTCCCATGCCCGGCGACCTGAGGCCAACAAGCGGCGGAAGCCAAATGAGGCCAACGGCATCGAGGTGGCGCAGGAGCCCGTCTATCGAGGAGCTTTTGAAGCTCGGCAAGCCCTACGGCCTGAGCCTGTAAAGGAGGAAGCATCATGGCAAAAATTCTCATCACTGAATCGGTCCACCCCATCGGGCCGAGCTGCTGACCGCGGCGGGCCACACCGTCGTCTACGCCGACCGCGACATGGATGTCATCCGCCGCGAGATCGTGGACGCGGACGCCGTGCTCGTGCGCATCATCGAGCTGCCCGGCTCGCTGCTCGCGACGGCGAAGAACCTCAAGATCGTCTCCAAGCACGGCGTGGGCTACGATAATATCGACCTCGACTACTGCAAGAGCCACGGCGTCGCCGTGACCATCACCCCGAACGCGAACAGCCTTTCCGTCGCCGAGCACGCCTTCACGCTGATGCTCACGCTGGCGAAGAATATCATTCCCGTTTCCAACGAATACCGCGAGATCGGCTTTGCTGCGAAGAACCACGCCCCCAGCATTGAAATGACCGGCAAGACATTGGGCCTGATCGGCATGGGCCGCATCGGAAAGCACGTCCTGCACATGTGTAGGACGGCTTGGATATGCACGTCATCGTCTACGACCCCTACATCAGCGAGGTCCCCGAGGGCGTCGAGAGGGTGGACGACCTTTCCGAGCTGCTGCGCCGCGCCGACGTCGTGACGCTCCATTGTCTGCTCACCGACGAAACGCGCAAGCTCATCGACCGCGAGCGCCTCGCGCTGATGAAGCCCACCGCGCTGCTCATCAACTGCGCGCGCGGCCCGATTGTGGACGAAGCTGCGCTCATCGAGGCGCTGGAGAACGGCAGGCTTGCCGGCGCCGGACTTGATGTCACCGACCCCGAACCGGTCGTGCCGGACAGCCCGCTCTTTAAGCTGCCGAACGTCATTGTCACGCCGCACTACGCGCCCACAACGGTCGAGTCCGCCACGCGCGTTTCCAAGATCGCAGCCGAAAACATCAACGCGGTGCTTGCCGGTCAAGAGCCGGTGGGCCGCATCGTCTGAACAAGATTAAGAGGAGGAAAGCAACATGAGACTTGCAACGATTAAGCTGCACGGCGCGGAGGTCGCCGGCATCGTCACCGGAAGGGCATCCTGCCCGTCGCCGCGCTCAACGCCTACAAGGGCACGGGCTGGAAGGAGGACATGATGAGCCTCATTCAGGCCAATCACATCCCCGGTCTGACAAAGTGGTACAACGAGGGCGGTAAGGAGAAGCTGGAGAGCATCCCAGGTCTCGTGCCGACCGAAGAGGTCGTCTACGCGCCGCTCTACCGCAACCCCAAGCGCATCTTCGGCATCGGCCTCAATTACGCCGACCATGCCAAGGACATCGGCAACGCCGCGCCCACGGGCTTTCCCGGCAGCTTCTTCAAGATGGCCGATACGCTCATTGGCCCGAATGACGACATCCTGTTGCCCAAGCTCAAGGAGGCGCAGAAGACCACCGCGGAGGCGGAGCTCGGCATCATCATGGGCCGCGACTGCCGCGACGTTCCCGAGGAGGAGGGGAGAGCGCCATCGTCGGCTACACCACGATCCTCGACATGACCGAGGAATCCATCCTCAAGGGCAACGACTTCGTGCCCGGCAATCCCCGCTATCTGACCATCGTCAAGAACTTCCCGACGTTCTTCTCCTTCGGCCCCCAGCTCGTCACGCCCGACGAGGTGCCCGACGTCCTCAAGCTCGAGGTCCAGAGCGTCCACAACGGCGAGATCCACGCGAAGAACACGGTCGATCACATGACGCACGTTCCGTCCCGCCTCGTTTCCCTGCACTCGAGCATCCAGGGCTGGTACGCCGGCGACGTGCTCTCCACCGGCACCCCGCGCGCGTTCCACATTCAGGACGGCGACATCGCCGAGTGCCGCATCGTCGGCCCCGATGGCTTCTGAGATGGAGCCGCTGAAAGAACCCTGTCGTGGATCTCAAGCTGCACTGAGAAAGATCAAAAATTTTAAGATATCAGGAGAGAAATTATCATGGATCTGGGTTTGAAGGATAAGGTCGTCATTTGTATGTCCAGCGCGTCCGGCTTCGGCAAGGGCATCGCGACGGAGTTCGCCCGCGAGGGCGCGAAGGTGGTCGTCTGCACCAGCAAGGCGTTCAAGGCGGAGCTGGATCAGGCGGTCGTCGACATCGAGAAAGAGACCGGCAACCGTCCCCACCCCTATATGTACGACGTGCTCAACAATGAGAGCATCACCGCGATGATCAACAAGGTCGCGGAGGACCTCGGCGGCATCTACGGCCTTGTCAATCATTGCCCCGGCCCGAAGGCCGGCACCTTCGAGGCGCTGACCGAGGCCGACTGGGCGGACGGCTATCAGAAGTGCCTGTACAGCTACACCACCGCCATCCGCGCGGCGCTGCCCTACATGAAGCAGGGCGGCGGCGGACGCATCGTCAACTCCACGTCTTCTTCCATCAAGCAGGAGCTGGATAACCTCATTCTCTCCAACACGTTCCGCATGGGCGTGGTGGGCATGAGCAAGACGATGGCGCGCGAGTTCCGGTCCGTACAACATCTTGGTCAACACGATGGCCGGATCTACACCGACCGCATCAAGTACCTCAACACCATCCGCGCCGAGAAGGCGGGCATCACGCTCGAGGAGTACAACACGAAGGATGCTGCGAGCTTCCCGCAGAAGCGCTACCAGACGGCGGACGAGTACGCCCGCTCCGTGGTGTTCATCTGCTCTCCCGCGAACAGCGCAATCTCCGGTCAGGTCATCTGCGTCGACGGCGCCATGACCACTGCGTATTAAGCTTATCCTCTCAGCATACGCTGATCTTCTCTTACAGGGGCGGCTCAAAAGAGCCGCTGCCGTTTCCCTGTTCGGCTTACGGAGCGCCGACGCCGTTTTCCCGCAGCCACGCGCAGATGGCGGCGTCCTCCGGTCGGTCGTTTTTCCACAGCATACCGAAAAAAATCGGCCGCCCGGGCTGTATATCTCAAGCTTTTTTCTTGTAGAAAGGCGTTGGAATTTCTGCTTTTCTTTTTAAGCAAGGCTGCGCTATAATGGGGACAACCGATAAGACGAACGGAGGAAAACACGATGGAAAGCTGGAAGGGAAACCGCACCCCCTCGAACCCGCAGGAGGGCTACTACGTCGGCTTGATGAACGCCTGCGGCTACCGCACCCGTGAAAGGACCCTCGGCCTGGAAAAAGCCCGTCATCGGCATCGTCAATTCCTTTACGGACGTCAATCCGGGGCACCGCGCCTTCAAGGAGCTGGTGGGCTACGTCAAGGAGGGCGTGTGGGCGGCCGGCGGTAACGCCGGCAGTTCAACGTGCCCGCCCCCGCGACGGCATGGCGCAGGGTGAGGGGATGCACTTCATCCTGCCATCGCGCGACCTGATCGCCGGCAGCATTCAGGCGATGGCGAGCGCCCACGGCTTCGACGGCCTGGTGTTCCTGTGCTCCTGCGACAAGATCGTGCCCGGTATGCTCATGGCCGCCGCGGCGCTCAATAAGCCCTGTATGTTCCTCACGGCAGGCAGTATGCTGCCCTACGAGGCGGACGAGGGCACTTACGTCACGCCCGACCTCAAGGAATCCATCGGTCAGCGCAACATCGACGCCATCAGCGAGGAGACCTTCACTCGATTCCGTGAGAACATCTGCTTCTCCTGCGGCACCTGCTCGATGTACGGCACCGCCAACACCATGGGCGTATTCGCCGAGGTCATCGGCCTGTGCCCCATCGACAGCACGACCATGCTCTTCTGCTCGTCCGCCAAGTACAAGCAGGCGCGCGACGTCGGCGAGCGCATCGTCACGCCTCACGAAGGAGGGGGTGCGCTTTTCCGACATCGTCACCGAGGCGAGCCTCAAGAACGGCCTGCGCCACGTCGCCGCGACCGGCGGCTCGACGAACGCCCAGCTCCACATCTGCGCGCTCGCGCGCGTGATGGGTATTCCGATGGACCTCGCTGCCTTTGACGAGATCCAGCGCGACGTGCCCTGCGTCGCGAAGTTCAAGCCATCCTCGAAATTCAATATGTACGATTACTACAAGGCCGGCGGCGTGGGCGCGACGATGAAGGCCATCGAGCGCTATTTCGACCCCGACGCGCGTCTGGCGACGGGCGGCACGGTGGGCGAGTTCCTCGCCCGCTTCCGCCGCAGGGTCGACCCGGAGATCATCCACACAGCCGACGAACCGCTCTACCCCGACGGCTGCTTCGCCGTGCTGCACGGCAACCTTGCGCCGGACGGCTGCATCGTGAAAAAGAGCGGCGTGGTGCCCGAGATGTTCCACCACCGCGGCCCTGCGGTCTGCTTTGACTCCGAGGACGCGCTGCGCGCGGCCATGACGGAGAAGTCCGTCAAGCCCGGCGATGTGCTGGTCATCCACGAAGGCCCCAAGGGCGGGCCGGGAATGCGTGAAATGTCCATTCCCGCGGCGATGCTCGTCGGCATGGCATGGCCATGCACACGAGCTGCGCCATGGTCACCGACGGACGCTACTCCGGCGCGACGCGCGGCCCATCGGCCACGTCTCGCCCGAGGCGTGGGACGGCGGCCCCATTGCCGCGGTGCGCGACGGCGACATGATCGAGATCGACATCGACAAACACACCATCCACCTCGAGGTCAGCGACGAGGGAGCTCGCGGAGCGGCTGGGACACATCAAGCGTCCCGCGCACCCGCGCCCGGCGTGCTCGGCGCTTACCGCAAAGCGGTCGACAGCGTGAACGAGGGCTGCACCTGGCTCTACGGCAAGGAAGAATAAGAAAACGGCAAGCGCCGCGGTCATCCGACCGCGGCGCTTGTATTGTGATCGTTTGCTGCTTCAGCGGAGCTTCACCGCGGCGAGCACGGCGGCCTTTCCGTCCGCCTTTTTGATGGCGAGGCGGCAGCCGTTCTCCTCACGGCGGCAGTAGACGCCCAGTTCCTCGCCCTCCAGACAGGGAGCGGCGTAGTGGACCTCCATCGACGCGATGCGGCCCGAGGCCAGCTCGGCGGCGGAGAAGCAGTCGAGCAGCACGCGGACATAGGCAACGTTGTTCATGTGACGGCCGAAGTCGATGTCCGTTGAGGACCGTGATAGCCGCGCACGAGCTCCGCCTGCGTCAGGTCGTCTGCGAAGCGGGTGGGGATCGGTAATGCCGGTGCGGTCGGAGAACGGGAAATCGGCGGGAAAGCCGGTCTGCGCAAACGGCATCAGCTTCTTTTCGCCGAGGACGGCTGCGTGCGTCCGAGGGCGGCCCGCGGCGCAGGCTGTAGCTGCGGTAGCAGCGCACGGCCCCCCCGTCGCACGGCTCCGGCCACGTTGCGGCGGTAAGCTCATCCATGAGACCTGCGCGTTGCAGGAAGTCCACACGCGTGTGGACGGTCAGCCAGAACTCGCCGCGCTTCGCCATCGCCGCGCCGCCGACGCCGATGAGCTCGGCGTGCTGGGCGGCGATGCCCTGAAAGATGGTAAAGGCCGCGAGGGGCGAGAGCTGCGCCGCGGCGTCGCAGTAGTCGGGCGTGACGGTGATGCTTTTTTCAAAAATGCCTTGCTGCATAGCTGCCTCCGATGTGCGTTCAGCTCCGTGCGCGGCGGCTCAGCTGATGCTGCGCCGCGTGGCGGCGGCGACGCTGCGCGTTCACCACGACGTAGACCATCATAATGATGGTGATGGCGTAGGGGATAATGCCGGTGAGGTCAGAGCTGACGTAGTCCTGCAATCTTAGACCGATGGCGTCGAAGAAGCCGAACATCAGCGCTGCGAGGTAGGCCTTGGCGGGATTCGCCGCGCCGAAGATCACGCAGGCAAAGGCGATGTAGCCGCGGGAGTTGGACATATTCTCGGCAAAGGTGCCGTTGAGGTAGCCGAGCGACAGGTGCGCGCCCAAAGCGAGCGCGCACAGCACGCACGCCGCAGAATGCTCGCGAGCCACTTCATCTTCTCCGGCTCGATGCCGGCGGTGCGCAGCGTCTCGGGCTTTTCGCCGCTCGCGCGCAGCCAGAAGCCGTAGGGGGTTTTGTAGATGAACACCCACAGCACGAGGACGAAGAGCCAGGTGAGATACACAAACAGCGAGTGACCGTTGAGCACCGCGCCGAGGAAGGGAATTTTATCCAGCAGCGGAAGGTCTAACGTCGGCAGGGAGGGGAAGCCCTTCGCGCCGGAGGTGCCGAACACAGAGCGGGAGAGATAGGTCGTCAGGCCGAGCGCGAATGTATTGAGCGCGCAGCCGATGATGAACTCATCCGAGCGGAACTTCACGACGAAGAGCGCGAAGAACAGGCCGACGAGCAGCCCCATAAGAAGCACCAGTCCCACGCCGCCCCAGGCGGAGGTAAAGAGATAGCTGCCGAACACGCCGAAAAACGCCCCCATGAGGATCATGCCGTCCATGCCGATGTTCATGATGCCGGCGTGCTCCGTCATCGAGCCGCCTATTGCGGCGAGCGCCACGGGCGTGGCGCGGCGGAGCATCTCGTTAAAGGTACCGGAGGAGAAAATGCTGGCGAGGATCGTGGAAAGGTCATCCATGTTTCAGTTCCTCCTTTAAGCGTTCTTCGGCGGCGCGCTTGGCTCTGCGGCGCTCGTGCGCCGCGGTGAGCGAGCGGGGTGATGCCGCTCGGCAGCCATGCAGAAGATGATAACGGTCTGAATGATGAGGTAGATCTGCGAGGGGATGCCGATGAGCTCCATGCCCTGCGCGCCGATCTTCAGCACGGCGAAGAAGAGCGAGAGGAGGATGACGGTCACAGGCTTATACTGCGCGATCATGGCGACCATCAGGGCCTCGAAAGTAGTAGTCCTTGCTCACGCTGTCGCGGTAAAGATGCTCCACGCCGTAGACGCGGAACATACCGACCAGACCGCACATCGCGCCGGAGACGACCATGGAGAGCAGGACGATCTGATCGGTGCGCAGGCCGGAGAAGAAGGCGAAGCGCGGATTCTCGCCGGTGATGCGCATTTCATAGCCGACGGAGGTGCGCTCCATCACATACCACACAAGAAATGCCATCACCGCCGCGGCAAACACGGCGCTCGGTGAGGTTGGAGCGGGGAATGACATTGCCGAACCAGTATTGCGCGCCGAGCTGTTCGGTCGCGGCGACCATGTTCTTATTGGCGTTCTTCCACGGGCCCTTGGCAAGGTACTGGCAGAGGTAGGCGGCGATGGTGTTGAGCATGATGGTGGTGATGACCTCGTTGACCTTGACTTTCACTTTCAAAACGCCGGGGAGGAAAGCGTACAGGCCGCCGACCGCCATCGCGGCGAGCGCCGCGCAGATGATGACAAGGAAGCGGTGGCTGCCCGTCCATCCACACGCCGACCTGCGCGGCGAAGATCGCGCCGAGGAGCAGCTGACCTCGCCGCCGACGTTGAAGATGCCGACGCGCGCCGAGCACGCAGGCAGCAATACGTAACTCGAACGAAGTACTACCGA
>VOFK01002785.1_pt1 | contig 22172 bp, 28 predicted proteins | sample 5384121 | NCBI WGS metagenome assembly VOFK01 (sample SAMN12384730, study PRJNA508395) | human gut metagenome | isolation source: healthy gut J | host: Homo sapiens | reverse complement strand
GTGACAGGGATGAATCCGATGATTGAGGAACAACTTATCTATTTTTATGATTCGGGTTTCGATCGTCTGCACCCTAACACGAAAGGGCAGGAGCGTATGGCACGTACATTAATGTACCAATTACTTGCGTTACCGATTTAGGCAACGCGCTTATTGTCCCGGTTTGAAGAATAGCCGGAGGACAAACCATGCATGATGTGCCACTGTACTTATCAGCCCGTAATGTTTTGCCATGATGCGGAATCTTTCTTTGAGAGAGAAGCCTTCCGGTTTTGGGTGGTCATACCTTCGTCAAGATAGTCAATGATTGTCAGGTGCGTATTGTGTAAAGTGCGCGCCTTCTTCATGATGCGGACGCACCAGTCGAAGTCGGCGGAATAACGGAACTTCAAGTCGTATGGCTCCACCAGCGTATGGCGGGCGAAGAATGCCTGGTGGCAGACTAACATTCCCTGTTTGAAGCTTTTCCAGGTTAATACTTCCGGGGCAGATAGACGGCGCATACGTTGGAAATGCCTCTTCTCGTCTACGATAGCCGTTTCTCCGTAAAGTACGTCGGGAAGTTCGTTACCATTGATAGTGTGCACCATTTGTTGCAGCGTGTCGTCTTCGTGAAAGCAGTCGCCTGCGTTCAGAAAGCAGAGATAGTCGCCGCTGGCGAGGGCAATTCCTTTGTTCATGGCGTCATACAGTCCCTTGTCCGGTTCGCTGACAACGGTATGTATCCGTGGGCGGTATCTGTCGATGATAGATAAAGTGCCATCTTTGGAGGCTCCGTCCACGATGATATATTCTACATGATGATAGGTCTGCGCAATCACACTTTGAATGGTATCTTCGAGTACCTTTTCAGCATTGTATGTCACCGTAATGATAGAGAACTTGGGAGTAGGATGGACACTATGCATATTTCCCCGTTATTTTATTGTAGAGATCTGTATATTTCTTGGCAATAATGCTTTCGGAATAGTTGCCTAATACCTTGCGGCAGGCTTGTGCGGAAAGCTCGTCATATTCCGGGTCCGTCAGTATCCAGTGTATACCGTTGGCAAAGTCCTCCGAAGATTTGTATCGGGCCACATATCCGTTGTGCAGGTGGTCAATCATTTCGGGGATGCCGCCGACATTGAATCCTACGCAAGGAACGCCGCACGCCATTGCTTCCATAATCATGTTGGGAAGATTTTCTTCCAGCGAAGGAATGACAAACAAGTCTACGGCATTATATATATTGACCACTTCGTGCTCATTCTTGATGTAAGGCAACGGGTAGACATGGAAAGGAATCTGTTCCTGCAACTGTTGGGACTGGTTGCCGAATACGACGACTCCCAGCGACTCTTTCCATTCCGGGTGTTTCTCAGCCAGCAGTTTGCAGGCTTCGATTAAATATTCGGCCCCTTTCCGCTTATCGGTGATCTTTACCGAGCCGAACAGAATCAGCTTCTTGTTTTGCGGCAACATACATTTGGCCCGTGCCTCTTCCTTGTTCTGTGGCTTGAACAGGTTGGTATTGATCGCGTTCGGGATGTTGATAACGCTTTTCCCTTCGAACAGCCTGCTGACCTGGGCCTGTTCCTTCAACCAACGGCTGCAAGTGACGAAATGAACGGGGGCGTTGCTATACAATTTCTGTTTCTTACGGAAAGTGCGGTAAGATAAATCTTTCTTGCTACCGCCTTTGTAGATGTACGGACAGTCGTGACATTCCCGCTGATAGTTCGTACATTCGCGTGCGTAATGGCAGATGCCGGTGCATGGCCACATATCGTGCATGGTCCAGACTACGGGTTTGCCGGAGGTCAGTATCTTCCGGATGTCTTTCAATGAAAGCATTCCCTGATTGATCCAGTGCAGGTGAATGACGTCTGCCTGCCGAAATCCCGGAAGAGAGGTAATGTCCGTTCCCGTGTTGGCAATGTCTACATCGAACAGATGATACCGTTGGAAACGGTTGGCACTCCAGATCACAATCCGTTCCCACATGAACTTCCACACTTGCAACCAGCTACGCTTTAAGCGGACAACACTGATTTGGTCGGTCTGCTTGTCACGTACCAGCATTTTGGCTTTAATACCATTATTCTTGAGTGATTCCATTAACCGGCCGGCTGCAATGGCTGCTCCTCCTATTCGTTCAGATGTATTTATAATCAGGACTCTCATGTGCATAAGTTTATGCAAATGTACGGTTTTTAGAGGAAAAAAGTTTGATATTTCCTACAAGCTTTCTGCTATTTCACGTGAAAAGATTTCGAGATTGAAACGTTCTTCCGCCAGTTTGCGGGCATTGTCTCCCATGCGTCGTGCCTCTTCGGGGTGGTCGGCGATGTAGCGGATAGCGTCTGTCCAGCCTTGTACATCGTCGTAATATTCTACGGTGATGCCGATTTCTTCCTTGTCGATGTCGATTTCGAAGTTGGGGTTGCGCGAGCAGATGACGGGGATGCCGAGGGCGAATGCTTCCACGAGCGTGGTCAGTCCTACGGTATAGGGAAAATCCAGACAACAGATGACAATACAGCTTTTCCGCGCCACCAGTTTGGCAAGCTCGTAGGGGATTACTCCGTCGGTGTAATGTACATGGATAGAGTCGGGCAGGGTGAAACCGTCAATGATGTTTTTATAATTGATGTTACCGCATGAGACGGCGATATACAAGTCCAGTTTCTCGTTAGTTGCGGCAAATGCCTGGAGCAAGGTGCTTACATCCCGGTTTTCTTTGCCGGTGGAGATAAATCCTTCGGGCTTCCGGTCGGGCATTTCTGCAAGCAGGTGGTCGTAGAAAGGGAGATCCGGTCCCCAATGTACCAGTTTCAGTTTGTGGGCCGGTGCTTTCCGGGTTTTCTACGAGTCCTGAATCAGCTTCCGACTGAACAGGAACATCTTGTCTATACCTTTATAGAAAAGGCGGGATATTTGTTCGCGTGCGAAACCGGAACTGTTGACTACTGCCGTGTGATGCCAGATAACGATGGGTTGCGGTATAGCCCCAGGGCACGGAGGAAGATCACGGGCTCTATACCCCGGAAAGAGGTGGCGTAGAGGACCTGTATTTCTCCTTGCAGAAGAGAATCTCTTTGTGGCGTAGAGCATGAGCCTCAGACGGCTTGAGAAGTATTGGCACTTGTGCATGACGGAATGTATCCCGTGTTTTTCCAGCAATGGAAGTCCGTATAAAATGTGTCCGGGGAATTTATACTCTTTCCATTCCTCGTAGCTTTCCCGCGTGAGGCGGGTATGGTAGAAATAAATCGTAAGTGGTTTTAGTGATGCTTGTTTCTCTTCAGCCATTTGTTGATTCGGTTTTTAACAGCTTTCGTAATGATAGAGAAATTGCCGTATTTCAGGTTGAGGAACAGTTCCTCGAACGAGCGTCCGATCTTGATCCACGGGTGATCCCAGCACATGATGCGGTAGACGCTCTCTTTGTACGCTACATTTTCGATGACGTAGCGGGGATGTTTCAGAGGAAACTCCACCTCGTAGCGCTTCATCGTGAAGATGCGGCGGTAGCCTTTGGGCAGGGTATGAATCGAGCCGGCGAAATGGGTGGAATCCGCCGTTGCTCCCAAGTTATTAATCATGTTGCGTGTGGGCACGATGCTTAGCCCGGAGTTGAACAGTATGGAGGCGTGGAAGATCGTTTCGTAAAAAGCCTTCCTGCTGTTCGCGATGACGCCGGCACATATAGATGAAGTCGCTCCGGAACTTGCGTTCTTTGATGAGTTGTTCGAGTTGCTGCATATTGAAGGAGTCGTCCAGAAAAGTAGTAGAACTCGTCCCATTGGTCTACGACACGTTTCCAGCTTGCCCACCCCCAGATAGAGAAGGTGGTGGTAAAGAAATAGTCGTAAGGGATATCTTGGCTGATTTCTTCGGGGTTGAATCCGGCAATCATGCTGATGCGGGTGTCATGTTCGTACTTGTCCAGCATCTCCTTGCAGAAACGGAAGAAAGAGACTGACGGGCACATCATCATCTTCCAGTACAATGCATTTGTCGACTTTTGAGAAAGCCCATTTCTGCGATATATATTCCGAGGGGGTCGCAACCGAAGTTCTTTTCCTGATAGAACCGTTCTACTTCGCACTCCCAGTCTATCTGCGACACGATTTCGCGGCAGGCTTTTATCCCGGGCAGGTCGTGTTCGTTTCGTGCTCCGTCTTGATAGAGAAACAGCCGTGACGGGCGTGCTTTCTTTTTACCTGCTCGAACACTTGCGATAATTGTTTGCGGGCGGTTGAAGAACAGTATCAGTACCGGTACATCTACTAAAGCGGGTTTCATATTCATAGTTCTTGTTTTGGAGTCGTACTGAATGAAAGGGCGGCAGGGTAGTGATTGTTCACTTTCTCCTGTTCTTCCTCTGTATATCGGTGCAGGGTCGGGTAGTTGTATCGCAGGAAACCTTCCAGGTTGTCGGGAGCGTTCACTGTGAGCGGTCCGAACGGCACCGGTTGCAGGTGGCGGAGGCTTTCTCCGGTCACGTGGTCGGTGGTAGTCATCACGTTGTTGAAATACTTCGTGTTCCATGAATTGAAGCAGCTTTGAACGGCTACCAGCATACGGTAAATTGTTTTCTTCGAGAAAAGAACATCGACTGCTTTATTCAAGAAGCAGGAGAAGGCTCCCCGGTCTGTGGGATGTTCTATCTCGCATTTGCCGAAGTGTTTCCACATCCATATCTCTTTTCCCATGAGGCAACATTTGAGGAAACCGGCTGCGTCGTACTGTAATTTCCGCAACAGCTTGTTGTCGGGTATCCTGTCGAACGGGAATATATCTACAAAAATACCCGGATGCATCGGGACATTCTTGAACATTTCTTCTACAAAGAGGGTATTGTTTTTTCTTGACTTTGGCATAGTAATAAGGACTGTGCGGATCTGTTTCTATCCATGAAAGAAAGTAGGAATCGCCCAGCTCCCGGGGGGCTACTTCGAGAAATCTGTTGTAGTCTTTCCGTGCCATGCCGATATCTATATCGTCGTCCCAAGGCAGTATCGCCCGGTCATAGAGTGCCCCGATTGCAGTACCGCCTATCACAAAATACGGGATGTCGTGTTTCCGACAGATACGAATGGTTTCTCCCAATATGTCGTAAAGCTCGGCATGTAACAAATCAAGTTCTTTTGCTGTATATTTCTTGTCCATTGGAAACGGTTAATGCACGTTATGATACAAATGTAGTGATTAAATTGACAAGTTCCTATAACTTTAAGTTTCCTTGTAGAAATTCCGCCGCCATTTGGCTGCGTCCCGGGATAGGGAGGGTGGCTGCTTGCGGGAAATCCTCAAGCAAACAGTCGGCAGGACTGATGTCCGGATAGAACTTCTTGAGCAGGAACAGGCTGGGCCCGGTGGTGATGCTTCCTGTGAATATGGAAGCGTTCATCAGTAGCTGTATGGAAGAAAGAAAACGAGTCATTTGCTTCTGTTTCAACTCTTTCGTCGTTTGCGTGAAAGCACTGTTGACATATCCTTTCTCGCCGGAATCGCATAGGGTATACCAACGTATGTCCGGGGCGAGCGACTGTACTTGCCGGAAGATACGGTAATCATCTGTCAGCACGAAGACATCGCGCAAGTCGGTTTTCTGTTTGATGAGGCGTATGTAATACTCTGCCGGAAGCAGGTTGGTTTCGGTGATCTTGTCGCCTCCGCGTATCTGGCAACCGACGTATTCTTGCGGGAGTTGCAGGTTGTCTGCCAGGTGTCGGCATTCTCGTCCGGTTACTTCGTTCAACTTCCACGTGATTTCCGTCATTTTCCGGAAAGCATGGAGATAATCCCCGTCTATACCCAGTTCGGGGATGTGGAAGTGTTGGTTGGGATCGAACTTCAGGTGGCAGTTCAGTAATACCGGTTTTTTATAGGTCAGGAAAGCGAGAGTCTCTCCGGTTATATTCTTGCAGGTTGCTTTCAGTTTCCATTTCATCAGTTTGGTCTTGGGCAATTTCTTGTCCTTCATCAATGCCTTCCACGAAGGCAGGCGGTGGGTGTTGTAGGTGTGGTGAAACGCTTCGTGCACTTCCTCACAGAAGGGGACGAAACAGTCTGTCCAACCTTTCTCCCAACCGAAGTTGGCATCGTCGGAATAGAGCTTGAACTGTATCTTGTGTTGCAGGCAATAGAGCATTGCATGAAGCATATAGGTATATTCGGTGAAGAATCCCGCGTCTATGCCCAAGTGAAAAATCATCGTCTTCCTGAAAGAACTGTTCAGCAGGCGATAGGTGGTTGTAAGGTTATTCGCGCTCATGGTGCTTGGGGTTTGGGTTGAGCTTTTTGAAATAACAGTCGTGGTTGAGATCTTTTCTCCAGCCTTGCCAGATACCTCTGGCGAGTGCTTTCAGTTTCTCCCATTTGTTTTCTTCCATAAAAAGGATATAGAAAGGACGCTCCCAAATGAGCTTCCAAAGCAGTTCGGGACGTTTGAACTCGGCGTATTGCTTGTTGAGGTACAAGAAGTTACGGGCTATGTAGTAGGTACGCACCGGGGAGTAGTTGAGTGACATCGGGTGCCAGATGAGTATTTGTTTCCGGAGCGGATGTCCCAGTTCATGTTTCAGGTTGGCGGCAGGTACGAGCATGACTTTTCCGGTATGGCGGCGGATGCGCAGGAAATATTCCGTATCAATGGCATCCATGACAAATTTGTCAAGATACAGACCGACTTTTTGTATCGTTTTCAACGGAAAAATACTTCCGGAGATAATCATCCCCCTGTGCTTCTTTGAGCGGCGCATTGCTGTCTGTGCCAGAAGCATTGATGAGAGGAATATAAGCAAAATGGGAACTGTCTTTGTCATTGTTGATAATACGGATATAGTCTTTGAATGTGGAAGCGGTAAAAGCGCTGTCCTGATCCATTGTCAGCAGGTAAGTATATCCGTTGTCGAGGGCGAACATCGCTGCGGCATTGAGTGCTTTGCCGATACCGGTGTTTTCCCCTTGGCGTAACCTGACTATTTTGTGGGAGATAGATTCCGGAAATTGATAATTACTGCCTCCGGGGGTGTTGTCCCAGACAAACAATCCGTCCACATCTTCTGCATAAGTAAGAAGGTTGTCGGTGATGTGTGCGGGTGGATAATAGAGTGTGACGAGAGCGAGTAGTTTCATGCGCTTTTCTTTTTGATAAAATAGTGTATGGTTTCCTTGAAAGTTACCGAACGGCTCGCCCACATGGCTGCTGCATAAAGTGCCATTGCCAGTAGTATCTTGCTTGCCAGGCGAACATAGATGTTTTCGATAGGGCGGGCGGTGTAGTAGGTAACTGCCATGACGGAGGCTGCTATGATGGCGTAGGGAAGAATATCGGCCAGTGCGTGGCGTAGTTTCAACCCGATTTCAAGCTGCACGAAGTGATGCCACCTCAGTAGCCATAGTATATTGGTCGAGACATACATGGCAAGCATGGCATATATTCCGTAAGAATGTACCAGAAGAACGCCTGTGAGCAGGAGCATGCCGAGGATTATGATGTTCCACATAAAGATGCGTGACTTTCCTTTGCTGATGATAAGTTGCTGGTAAAGGTTGGCAATGGGGACAAAAGCTCCGCTGATACATAATATCTGCATGATAGATACGCTGGAGTACCATTTGTCGGTAATGGAGATAACGATTAATTCTTCCGCAATGATTCCCAGTCCCAGCATGGCGGGAAATGAGATGAAGGCGGTGAAACGCAACATCTTGCGGAATACCCGTTGCTGTCGGTCGGTATCTTCCGATATTTTCGCAAGTACCGGTTGTGCCACTCCGTTTATCATGCCCAGTATGAATTGTTGTCCCATGCCGCACCATTTGTTGGACTGGTTGTAATAGCCCACTTCTATCTTGGAGTAGTACTTACCCAATATGACGGAGAAGAGATTGTTGTTGATGTGATTGAATATGTTGGTAATTAACAGTTTACCACTGAATCCGAACATTTCTTTTATGGGCGCGAGGCTGAATTGAAGCGTAGGCCGCCAACGGGTGAAATGCCAGTAACAGGCAGTGTTGACAGCTACGTAGACAATGCTTTGCGTGGCATATCCCCAGTAGGAAAAGCCGAGATAAGCCAGCGTGACCCCCGCAATGCCGGATACGGTCAGTCCGATCACCGAGGACATGGCCTGCTGCTTGACCATTAGATTCCGTTTTAGATAAGCACTGTGTGAGATTCCCAGACTGGCGATGAAAAAGCCTGTAAAAGAATAACGTGCCAACGGCGTCAGTTCGGGTACCTTGTAGAAATAGGCTATGAGTGGCGCGCACAAGAACAACACCAGATACAGGCACAGGCTGGTTATGATATTAAACCAGAATACAGCATTGTAATCTTTGTGTGTCACCTCTTTCTTGTTGACAAGAGCGGCCGTGAAGCCACTCTCCTGTATCGAGCCGGCTATGAGGGAGAAAATCGCTAACATCCCCACCATTCCATAATCCGACGGGGTGAGCAGCCGGGCGATAAATATTCCGAAAACGAGATTCAGCAACTGTTGTATACCGTTGCTGAACCCTCCCCAGAATAATCCTTTGGCTGTTTTGTCCTTTAGTGATTGTTCCTCGCTCATTTCATTATTTCACTTCACTACCCGGCTTCACTTCCCGTTCCGGCATAATGACTGCCAGGCTGCCGTCGTTGTTCTCGGCACTCAGAATCATGCCTTCGCTGACGATACCTTTCAGTTTGCGGGGGGCAAGGTTGGCGATGAAACAAACTTGTTTGCCTACCAATTCTTCAGGTTTGTAATGCTTGGCAATGCCCGACACGATCGTACGCGTTTCCAGACCGTCGTCAATCTTGAATTGCAGCAACTTGTCGGCCTTCGGTACTTTCTGGCATTCGAGGATGGTTCCTACGCGGATATCCAACTTCGTGAAGTCGTCAAATTCGATGTTTGCCCGAATCGGATTCGCCTTATAACTGGCTTCTTCGTTTGCTTTCTTCGTGTCAAGCAACTTCTGTACCTGTGCTTCTATTGTGGCATCTTCGATCTTTTCGAACAGCAGTTCCGGCTTGTTCAACTGGTGACCGACGGGGAGCAGGTTGTCTTTTCCCAGTTCGGACCATTCGAAGGTGTCCATGTTCAACATCTTGCGGAGTTTTTCCGAGCTGAACGGCAGGAACGGGTCAAAAGCGATCGCCAGATTGGCAACCAGTTGCAGGGAGATGTTCAGGATTGTTCCCACACGTTCCATGTCAGTTTTCGCCAGTTTCCACGGTTCGGTGTCGGCCAGGTATTTGTTTCCGATACGTGCCAGGTTCATGGCTTCTTTCTGTGCGTCGCGGAATTTGAATACGTCGAGCAGCTTTTCTACTTCGGCTTTTACGTCTGCAAATTCTTTCAGCGTTTCTTTGTCGTAGTCGGTCAGCTTGCCTTGTGCGGGTACGCATCCGTCGAAGTATTTCTGAGTCAGCACCATTGCACGGTTCACAAAATTGCCGTATACGGCTACCAGTTCGTTGTTATTACGGGCCTGAAAGTCTTTCCAGGTGAAGTCGTTGTCTTTTGTTTCCGGTGCATTGGCAGTCAGCACATAGCGGAGTACGTCCTGTTTACCGGGGAAATCGGCCAGATATTCGTGCAACCATACAGCCCAGTTGCGGGAAGTGGAGATTTTGTCTCCTTCGAGGTTCAGGAATTCGTTGCTGGGAACGTTGTCCGGCAGGATATAGCTGCCTTCTGCTTTCAGCATGGCAGGGAATACGATGCAGTGGAACACGATATTGTCTTTTCCGATAAAATGGATCAAACGGGTTTCGGGATCTTTCCACCATGTCTCCCAGCTGTCCGGAAGAAGTTCTTTCGTGTTGGAGATGTAGCCGATAGGCGCGTCGAACCAAACATAGAGCACTTTTCCTTCTGCGCCTTCAACGGGAACAGGGATACCCCAGTCGAGGTCACGGCTTACGGCGCGTGGTTGCAATCCCATGTCGAGCCAGCTTTTGCATTGTCCGTACACGTTCGGGCGCCATTCTTTATGGTCTTCCAGAATCCATTTGCGCAGCCAGCCTTCGTGCTTGTCGAGGGGGAGATACCAGTGTTTGGTTTCTTTCATCACCGGTTTGCTGCCACTAATGGCGCTTTTCGGGTTGATAAGGTCTGTCGGTGAGAGTGAAGTACCGCACTTTTCGCATTGGTCGCCATAGGCACCTTCCGAGTGGCAGTGAGGACATTCGCCGGTGATATAACGGTCGGCAAGGAATGTTTTTGCTTCCTCGTCGTAATATTGTTCGGATGTTTTTTCGATAAACTCGCCCTTGTTGTATAATGTTTTGAAGAAATCCGAAGCCAGTTGGTGGTGCGTCGGTGAAGTGGTACGGCTATACACATCGAAGGAGATGCCGAATTCTTCGAATGATTTCTTTATCAGCGTATGGTAACGGTCTACCACATCCTGCGGAGTGATTCCTTCTTTTTTGGCGCGGATCGTGATAGGCACTCCGTGTTCGTCCGAACCGCCGATAAATAATACATCTTCTTTCTTTAACCGCAGATAGCGCACATAGATATCTGCCGGTACGTATACACCGGCCAAATGACCGATGTGGACAGGTCCGTTCGCATACGGCAGGGCCGATGTGACGGTGGTTCTTTTGAATTTCTTTTCCATTATATAGTGTGATTTTTTTGTTTTCTGCTTTGTAATGTGCAAAGATAATGACTTTTCACCATGGATTACATGGATTAACACAGATTATTTCACTTAAAATACTTTTTCATCCTGACGAAAACTTACATCATCATATGCCTGCGTATAGAGAACTTCACTATTGCCATTGCATTGATCGCCGCAAACGGTATATCCATTGGCTCATGGTGGGTGTTGTAGCTCACCAGTTTGATGCATCCTTCCTTTTCGGACCGGTTGGCATACTTCACCGCCAGATACTCGTCTCCGTCGATCATGAACGAAACCAGGTATATTTCCCCGTAAATAACGCTCTCGAAGCTGTTTATCTCCTTATATCCGATGATGTCCCCCGATTTCAGTATGGGGTACATACTGTCCCCGTTGACGTAGACCGCCCCGTCGCAGGCGGATATGTTCGGAATCCGTATTTTCCCCAAGGCATACTGGTGCTTGTTGGTGAACAGCGTCTTCAGGTTTGCCGCCGCCGTGATGTCGTATAGTGTCACGCTGCGGTCGTCAACCGGTTCGGCTGTTTTTGGGATTGTGAATTATCTGCACCTCCCCTTGTGCCAGTTCGCTTTCGCAAAATCTCGACTGGTGTTTCGGGTTGCCTTTTCCCAACAATAGCCAGTTGTAGTCTACCGTATTTCCTAATTTGTCGAGCAGCAGGCGGAAATCTATACTGTTCCGTGCAGCCCAGTTGGTGACTGTCGCTCTTGAAACTCCCAGGAATTCAGCCAGTTCGCTGTCCCTCTTCAGGTTTAATGCCTGCTTGGCACGTTTGATGATGCCGGGTACATCCAGATTTGTATCCATTTTGTTAGCATTTAATTTTGATGTAAAAAATCATAAACGTATTAGTTGCTCATTAATAATCCGTTATCTGTTTTTTAAGAATTAATTTCTAAAACCGTATGTTTTCTTTATGAAAACTTATTTATCTTTGTAGCGGTGAAATTACAAATATGTTTCAAAAATATAAATTAAAAACAGAATAGCCATGAAAAACGCAGAAAAGTTTCCGAAAGGTTGCAGAAAAGTTCGTCCCCCGGCCTTGCATTCCCCTTTGTATCACTGCTCGGTAGCTATATATATACACTGTGATGAATATATAGATTCACCATGGTAAGCATATATGTCCACCATGTCGGACATACATCTCCGGCAAATAAACAACTTTTTTCTCAGAATTTAAATCAAAATTATCATTATGAAAACAACATTATCTTTATCGACAAAACAATCTACATCCAGCAGTATTTGCAAGAGTTGTAAACGTGAGCTTCCGTTGGAGTCCTTCTATATGAACAAAAAAACGCAGTCTCCGGATAAATATTGCAAGGAGTGTCGCAAATCTCTGAGCCGAAGGCAATACGGCAGTGGTAAGAAACTTCCCCATTGCTCTTTGTCCGGTGGACGAGTTTCCTATCCGGTCATAACACAGACTGAGGACCGGGAAACACGTCTCCGGCTTATTCTGCACGCCCTTCAGGTAGTGAGGCTTAGCATGGAACGCAAAAAGGCGGAATGCAGGAAGAATCCTTGCTGTAAAAGCGGGTTTTTTTATATTGAGTATTTATCAAAAAACAGAATTATTATGGCAAGAATAAAGAAAAAAGGGATTGGATTATTTCCCGCTGAATACGGATTTTATTCACGACCGTGCCGTCCGCCGCCTGATGAAGCGTGAGGGTGACTCCGCGCTTGGCATTCTGGTGGAAATCCTGTCGTATATCTATGCGGGCGAGGGGTATTATGTCCGTGCGGACCGTTTGTTTTACGAAGACCTCTCGGCGGGTCTGTACGAGAAGAGTGCTGATGACGTGGAACGTATCGTCCGTCTGGCGGTGAAATACGGACTGTTCGACGCGGTTCTTTTTGAGCGTAGCTGCATCCTGACTTCCGTCGAAATACAACGGCAGTATCTTTTCAGTACCCGTCGCCGCAGCATTTCACATCTGGAAGTCGGGTATTGCCTGCTTGCAGATGATGAACCGGCTGATAATAAGGATGATGCAAAAAGGAACGCCGGCTGTGAAAAGTGAAAAACAGGGGCATGGAGAAGGCATTACGAGGGGTGATAATGTAACATTTATCCCTGAAAATGTAACATCAGGTACACATAGCACAGCACAGCATAGCGTAGCACAGCAAAGCAAAGAACAACCCCACTTCAACTCCCCTGGAAACGGCAGGGGAGAAGGCGGAGGGAAGAAGATTGGGAAGGAGGAGATTTCTTCCGGAAGTTCCTGCGGGCGGGATGTTTCCGGTTCGGGGAAACGGAAAAAGTGGACGCAGGAGACTGTCGATGCCCTTCTTCCGCCGTCTGACGGGACATCGCGTAACTATGCGGGGCTGCTCGATAATCTCCGTAGCTACGGTATCCCGCCTTCAGAACAGTATGCGATTATCCTTAAAAGTAATTTCGGGGCTATCGGCGGTGCAATCTGGCAGGGGATTGCTACGTTGCGTGGCAGCGGGGGCAAGATAAAACTTCCCGGACGTTATCTTTTAAGTGTTGTAAATAGGAGGTTGGAAATTGATAATTATTGATATTCAATTATTTATATTGGTTGAGAATTTGCTTAAGACACATATTGAAAATCACTTGTATATGAAATGTAACTGTCTTATCTTTGTGTTGTCGATAAGCTTACAGACAAGACTAAACTCGATTAATTAACACAAAAACGGATTGGATTATGTATTTATTACGGAAAATGGTATTGGCGGGTTTATTGTTCTCCGCCGGAGTGAATATGTTTGCGCAGGAGTCTGCCTATGCTTATGACGCAAACGGGAATCTGACAAAAGATTTAAATAAGAATATTGTTGATATTCAATATAATTCTTTAAATTTGCCTAGCCGGATAGTCTTTAAAAATGGCGACAACATTTCTCATGTTTACAGTGCTGACGGTAGTAAGCTGCGTACGGTGTGGGTTGCTGACGGAGATACGCTGACGACGGATTATTGCGGGAATGTGATCTATGAAAACGGGGTTCCGGTGCGGTTGATGACCGATGTTGGGTATATAGCTTTGTCGGATACGAGCTATCATTATTTCATCAAAGATCATCAGGGCAATGTGCGTGTCGTTGCGGATGAACATGGTAATGCGGAGGAAGTGAACGATTATTATGCTTTCGGCGGATTGATGTCGACAAGTTCCCGGCAGAGCGTCCAGCCGTATAAGTATAACGGAAAAGAACTGGAGACAGCGTGCGGGGTGAACTGGTATGATTATGGTGCGCGGCGGTATGATCCGGTGTTGGGAAGGTGGAATGGAGTGGATCCTCTGTGCGAAGACTATTATTCAGAGAACCCTTATGGATATTGTGGAAATAATCCGGTTAACTATGTTGATCCGAATGGTCTGATGAAAGTGCTCTATAATCCTGATGGTACTTATAAGGAAACTACACATAATAATTGGTTTCATAATACGTTTATGGGGCGGCAGGAATATATTGATTATGGTGATCGAAAAGTGCATCTTTCCGAATCTGAATTTTGGCAATGGCAGAGGAGTGGAAGTTATGAGAATGTAGGTCCGGTAACAGATTTTGTTAGTAATTTGGAGCTTACCCTGAATGAACCGGCAGCAAATTTTGCCGACGGAGTTGCCAAATATATGGTATCGTCAGCTTATTCATCTATCAATTCTCCGAAAGTATGGCTGACGGGACGTTCTTGGGCAGGAACTTATGCGACGCCCGATGAAAGAGCCGGCGGATTCATTGATGTGGCCACTCAAAGATTGCCCGCCGTTCACTTGTTGAAACAATTGCATCCCGGTTCATGGTATAAGTTTAAATATGCCAATCGGCATATTCCCCGAGGAGTAGGCGTGTAGTTTACGATGTGGAAATGAGAAAATTTGATGAAAGGATTCGTAATCCGAAAACTTTTGAGAAAATGAATAGAGGTATAAATAAATTTGAGTATATAGACAATAATATTAAAAAGGAGGATAGGTAATGATGATTATAGAAGAGGTTGGTGCTTTGATTATGTGGCTGGCGGTTTTTATCGGCTGGTTGATAAAAGGGATGTAAAACCAATCTTTTTAAAGAATGTGCGAAAATAGAAGATTCTACAAAAAGAAATGTAGGAAGAATCTTTGTAATATTTCTTATAGGGCCGTTTTTTTTAGGTGAGTGTCGTGGCGGTTAATTTTTCATTTGTTATATCTTTGATATGCAGTTTATTATGTTTTTTATTGGTTGTATGTTAATAGTTTAATACTAGAAAATATGGAAACAAACAAATTCTCTGTCGTAATGTCGGAAAAGGTTGATATGGAGTTAGTCCGAATGGTGACTTCGGAGCGTGCTGATTATCAGCCAGAAGGCCTGTAATCGCAGCAGAGGAGGAACTGAAGCGGCGGAATATCACTCCGTCCATGTATCAGGACTATACGAAGGAGGTGGAAAAACTTATCGAAGTGGAAAAGGAGAAAGAGGTCGAGAAGCAGCGTCTTCCTTTATCTGCGTGGGTAAAAGCGATAGCCTTTCTTTTCCCTTTTCCATTGTTGCTTATTATAGGGTTGGCTCTTATATTGTTTGGTTATCAAACATGTGGTAAAGGGCTTTGTAAGTGGACACTTCTCGGATGGTTATTTTATTTTATCCTTCTTATGTTTTGTGAAATATTCCTTTAGATTATGACTTCCGGTATGAATCAACTTTTTGTTTTGATGCATACCGGATTTTTTTTTTGTTTTAGACTTATAATTATTCCTCCGATTTCTTATTGTTATTCAATGCATTACTGGTGGTTAAGAATTTAGTTAAGACACATATTGAAAATCGCTTGTATATGAAATGTAACTATTGTATCTTTGTGTTGTCGATAAGCTTTTTACAGACAAGACTAAACTAAATTTATTAACACAAAAACAAATTTGATTATGCCAGTATTGTATGGTCCATTTCAGTCCGTTCTGAAAGACAAAAACGGAGAACAACTATTCTATCCCCGTGTGTTGCGCACAGGTAATGTAAGTACTTCACAGATATCTAAAGAGATAGCGGCTTATTCCTCCCTTTCTCCGGGTGATGTGAAGAACACGCTGGACAACCTGGTGACGGTAGTCAGCCAGCATCTTCAATCCTCGGAGAGTGTGACGCTTGACGGTTTCGGAACTTTCCGTCTGGTGATGAAGTCGAACGGTAAAGGTGTGAAAACTGTGGACGACGTGTCTGCCGCCCAAGCTTCACTGACAGTTCGCTTTCTTCCCTGTTCCACCCGTCATTTGGATGGCACTATGGCCACCCGTTCGCTAGTGACAGGCGCCCGGTGTGTCCGTTTCGACCGTGCCGATACCTCTGCTTCCGGTGAAGGAGAGGGTGGCAAGCCCGAAGGCGGGGGTTCCGGCGGAGTGACACCGGATCCGTCGGTATGATTCTCCGGCACAACACAGATTCAAACGACTAAACTAAACGAAGTATTCTGCTGAACGGCAGGTGCTTAACTGAACTATTAATTATTCACTGATTATGCGAACTATCAATTTGTTCGTGGTGCATTGCAGCGCTACGAGGGAGGATTGTACACTCTCCCCTGAAAGCTTTGGACGTGATGCACCGGCGTCGCGGATCCAACGGAACAGGCTACCACTACTACATCCGCAAGGACGGAACGTTGTACCTCACCCGCTCGCTCGAACGTATCGGGGCGCACGCAAAAGGCTTCAGTGCCCATTCGATAGGTATCTGCTATGAAGGTGGTCTGGACTGCCGGGGACGCCCGGCAGATACCCGGACTCCGGCGCAGCGAGCTACGCTCCGGCAACTTGTGGCCGATTTGGAGCTGCGTTTCCCTGGCTGCCGGGTATGCGGGCATCGCGATCTTTCACCGGACTTGAACGGGAACGGTGAGATAGAGCCGGAAGAGTGGATTAAACAGTGCCCGTGCTTCGATGCGTCCAGGGAATTCGGGGAATCTGCAACCGGGGCGGTGAGCACGAAAGAACACAGAGTAACACAAGTATTTAAAGACACGGAAAGGAGGTAAATTATGGCAATGAAGAAATCAGTATGGGATATGATCCTGAAGGTGGTTATCGCAGTGGCTTCGGCTTTGGCAGGCGTTTTGGGCGCTAATGCGATGAATCTGTAATGAGAGGGATTAATATTTTTTTATAAAAACCAGATGACTGTTATCTAAAAATGAATAATAAGACTATTATTTTAATAATTGCGCTGCTCACTTGTGTGGGCAGCGTATATAGCCAGGGCACCTCGCCGGCTTTGGCTGATACGGAAGGAAAATACAAATATAATTATGTTCCTGTGTCTCCGGTATCGGAGGAGTTGATGAAGCATATTATGTGTCCTGTTAATTATAATACAGGCAAAGTTGAACTTAGTATCCCGATATATGAGATACGTACAAGAGATTTCACGCTGCCTTTACGATTGCAATATGACAGCGGAGGCATCAAGGTCAGTGCGGGAAACGGCGTGGCAGGCTTGGGCTGGAACGTGGATTTCGGTCCCACCGTAACCCGGAGTATTCAAGGAAATCCTGATGAAGAAGGGTATTTGATCTATAACCCGGACTTTGGCAGTTGGGACACTTCTTATATGCATAAGATGACCGAAGGTATGGCGCACGAACAACCGGATGTGTTTTTTTATAGTACATTTGATGCTCAGGGGAATTTCGTGTTCCGGCGTCCGGAGAAATCCTCGGAAAGCGGCTCGCATATACCGGTCTATTTACCGTTGACTTCTGATAAGGTGGAAACGTCAGACATACGTTCGGGATTTCAGGTGACGGACGGTTCCGGTAATATTTACCGTTTTAAGGAAGCCGAATACTCTAATACAGGAAAGATTACAGGCTGGAAACTAACGGATGTCACCAGTTTGAAACAGGACAGGCTTTCTTTTTCGTATGTCACACAGAAGCTCACTTATGCAGATAGTTATGACTATTATGCAGTGGAGGATATGGGTGAAAGTTACCGTAACGGATATTGGCAGGGAGTGGATGGAAAACTGAAGTTTTTCCGGATGAACGGGTATGCTTTGCATAATTGATTCTCTTTGGGCCGATTTTACGGCCGAAAACGTTGGCCAGTATGATAACCGGCCTTACAATTCGGTTGATGCAAAATATCCCAAAAGAAATCACGTACGCTAATGGAAAAGTCGTTTTTGATTATTCCTCTTCTCTTCTGAAAACCGTGCATATTTATGAAAATGGGGCGGAAATCCAACGTGTCACATTGAATTATAAGCAACTGCGGTTCATGGGACGCAGCCTGCTTTACTGAGGTCAATTTTACAGAACTGGTCAATAATCAAAGCCGTAGTTATACAATGTCATATAATGACTACGTGGATGACTATTCGCCGACGCAGACCAAAAGCAGTGGATAAATTCGGATATTATAACGGACGGACCGGTAATACCGATCTTGTAGAAAGACAATTGGTGGAGTTTGGAACGCCTTACGATGGCGACCGGGGTGTATGTTATGCTTATATTGGAGGTGCGGACCGTACACCGGACATTTTATTCGCCCAGGTTTATTCGTTGCAGTCTATTAAATATCCGACAGGTGCAAGAGAGGAATTAGTGTATGAGCTCAATACATATCCCGATACAGATGAATATGGGAATGCAATTTCATCTTATGCCGGTGGTTTGCGAATTTATTCTATCCAATGCCGTGATGTGGAAGGTACGCTGAAGAATGAACGTCGTTTCTTGTATGAGAAAGACGGTATTCCGACAGGTTATGCTCCTCAAGTGACTTTTGTCGATGAGATGGAGAAACTTTATTTGCGTACCTACTCTCGTACCAGCATGCGTTATCGTTTGTATTCATCCCTGCCGGTGGCCGATGCCGGTGCTGCAGCGGGAGTCTCTGTCCTATATCCTAATGTGAGTGTTGTGGAGAAAGATGATTATGGAAAAACGGTATCTCGTGAAGACTATGAATACAATACGAATTTCTATTTTCCAAGTATAATAAATGGTATGGTGCATGATGAGGTGTCCCATTATAAGAAGGGCAAACTGGTCAGGAGAACGGATTATGATGTAGATACGGAGCAGCCTGTGCATGATGAGGAGCATACATATACTGAAATATCTTTGAACAATAATACTCCTGTGGTGGCGGGACGTGAAGTGCGGCGTGCCAATCTGGTTGTTGCAGAACAGTCCGGTGTGGAAACGGACGATGACCTTTATTATCGTGAGTACAGGTATAGCATTGGCAGGGGGAATACGCGTGTGGAAAACCAGCTCACTGTGAATACGGATTATTATGCTGGTAAGTTGGTCAGTGATACGGTTGTCCGGACTTATGGCTCTACGGACTGGGATATACGATCCGGGCTTCCGGTGAGGGAGATTTATAAGTATAGCGATGGAAAGAAAAAGAAATGTGATTATACTTATCCATATCATGTTAATGATGCCGTTGGAAGGGCGATGACGGCTGCCAATGATATATTGAGACCTGCCCATATAGGGAGAATCTGTGGAAGGTCCTGAAGGCTATATGGATGATTCCTTTACCAGTTTCGACTATACTCTGGATCCCGGCTCCGGTTCGGCCTTGCTGGACGAGGTGAGTGTCTGGAAGCATGAGGGGGCTCTTTTCAATGAGTGAATCTTATCCTGTACACGATGCTTATGGCAATGTTTGTGAGATCCGCCGTGCGGATGCTCCTGTGGTCGCATTGCTCTGGGGATACAACTACAGTCGTCCGGTGGCTATTGTGGAAGGGGCGTCATATCAGGAAGTCGTTTCCGGGCTGCGCGTGAGTGTGGAGTCTCTTCAAAACCTTGACGGCAGTGCCCTTGAAAATGTATTGCTTCCGTTGCGTAATGCTTTCCCCGCCCCTTGCCGGGTGACCGTTTATAGATATGCTCCGCAACGGGGAGTTGTCTATATGAATGAACCTAACGGGAATGTAACTACATACAGCTATGACGGCTTCGGGAGACTGACGGAAATCCGTGATAAGGACGGCGCTGTGCTGGAGTATAATGAGTATAAGAAATGAATAAGAAACTGTTAAAAGGGAAAAAATTATGAATATAAAAAGAATCATTGTTCTTGTATTGATAAGTGCAAAGCTCCGGTCTTCTTTGCGCTCAGAGGAAGACTGTGAACATGAGTGACCGTTATGGCATACTTACGGTAACTCCGCTTGACAAATATACGGGAGCAGCCTCGCTGTTGAAAACGAACGGTGTGCGCTCCCTGACTGATGTGTCCTATGGGGATGGTTTTGGCGGTGTTTCTCAGAAGATACACGTCGGAATAACCCCGCAGGGCAAAGACCTGACTGAAAGTTATGAATATAACTCATTGGGAAATTTACAGTCCCGTACTCTTCCGGTTCCTGTGTTGTCGGAAGGGACTTCCGGGAACTATAAGCAAATATTAAAGTCGGCACAGGAGTATTACGGGCACAGCAACGTCTGTTCACGTTTCGCGTATGAGGCTTCCCACCGTAGTTTACTGTTAAAAGAGTTTGGTGTTGGTGATGAATGGACCGGTAAAGCCGTATCCAAAAAATATAGCTGTAATCTTGAGAGTATACCCGTCCAACGTTGCAAGCGTTATCTGGTATCCGCCGGCGGCGAGGCTGGTAGAGAGCGATAGTCCCTATGCAGACGGTAGCCTTCGCGGCATACGCAGCGAGGACGAAGATGGCAACATGCATTGGGAATTTTATAATAGTGAAAATCAGTTGGTCCTTTCACGCATTCTGGATGGTGATACATTTTTTGATACTTATTTTGTCTACGATGAGTATGGCAATCTGGTGTTTGTGCTTCCTCCGGGTTACCAGGATCATCCGGATCTGGATCTTTATGCTTACATATATCGTTATGACTATCTGGATCGTCTTGTTTATAAGAAGCTTCCCGGTTGCGCCCCTTCTTACCTGGTTTATGACGCGGCACACCGTTTGGTTTTCTCTCAGGATGGCTGTCAGCGTAATGATTCTCTTTGGTCATTCTTTGTTTATGATGTCTATGGGCGTGTCGTTGTGGAGGGCGAATGTAGCAACAGCGATAAACATGTTCGGACTGCCGGTGAGACAGTTGTTTTAGGTACTCTTATGGAAGGCGACACCGGCCTGGCGTACAGTGGTTATCAGAGTTCTTTTGATCTGGTTGATCCTTGTGTATATGTGGTGAACTACTATGATACGTATGATTTTAGAACACGAAACGGCTTTTCTGCATATAATTTTCCGGAAGGAACTGTGAGTGCGACCGGTAATCTTACGGGTAGCATACTTTGTACGCATGGCTCTTCGGGATTCATTTATTCTGCGGACTATTATGACATCAACAAGCGGATAGTGAAAAGCCTGTCAAGCCGTGTCAATGGAGGCATGGATACATACGCCACTGAGTACTCCTTTCAAGGACGTCCTCTGTCCGTCCTTCACACCCATACGGATAGTTCCGGGTATTCATTGACGGAACGTTATACCTATACTTATGACCATTCGTCACGCCTGACACGAGTGAGCCACCAATACGATAACAATCCTTCCGTCCTTGCTTTTGGAACACACTTATGACGAGTTGGGCCGATTGCAGACAGACAAACTGGATAACGGTATTTATGCAACAGACTATGCCTACAATATCCGTAACTGGCTGACCGGTATTGAAGGCGGTAAGTTTAGCCAGTCTTTGCATTATACCGACGGTTTGGGAGTCCCTTGTTATAATGGTAATATCAGCAGTATGACTTGGAAAAGTGGAGCCGGGGCCACTCCCCGCGGTTATAAATTCAGTTATGACCGTCTGGGTCGCCTGACTGATGCGGAGTATGGTGAAGGGCCGAGCCTTTCTGTAAATACCAACCGTTTTAATGAGCAGGTGACGGGCTATGATAAAATGGGTAATATCTTGGGTCTGAAGCGCTACGGGCAGACTTCAGCGACGGGTTATGATGTGATTGATGATCTTTCTTTGAGTTATGCCGGTAACCGGTTAAAGAAGGTGACAGACCGTTCAACCACCCCTGCCTTCAATAACGGCTTCGAGTTCAAGGACGGTATTGATTTGCCAACAGAGTATGAATATGATGAAAACGGCAACCTGACTAAAGATTTAAACAAAAAATATAACTGCTATTCAGTATAATTGTTTAAATTTGCCTGGTCGTGTAATGTTTGCGAATGGTAACAGTATATCTTATCTTTATGATGCTGCGGGCAGGAAACTCCGTACCGTGCACGTTCTGGAAGGAGACAGTGTTACAACGGATTACTGCGGCAATGTGGTCTATGAAAATGGAGTACCTCAGATTCTATTGACAGAAGTCGGTTATGTGTCCCTTTACTGACGGTAAGTATCATTATTATTTGAAAGATCATCAGGGTAATAATCGTGTGGTTGTAGATGAGGGAACGGTTGAGTGAAGTGAATCATTATTATCCGTTTGAGGTGTTTTCTCTTACCGGAGATGCTCAGCCTTATAAGTATAAGCAATGGCAAAGTTGATCGTAAAGGTGGGTTGGACTGGTATGATTAT
>VOFK01001733.1_pt1 | contig 22172 bp, 40 predicted proteins | sample 5384121 | NCBI WGS metagenome assembly VOFK01 (sample SAMN12384730, study PRJNA508395) | human gut metagenome | isolation source: healthy gut J | host: Homo sapiens | reverse complement strand
TGACGATTATCCTTCAGTTTTGGTGTTGATTATTACGTTCGAAGACAACTCTGGTTGAACTGTCGACAAAGATAACTTTTTATCGCTTACGTTATCCCTTTTTGCGCGGCAATTATTTTTTCGTCATTCGGCGTTTCGCTGCGCTCTGCGCGGGTCGGCGCTGGGCCATCGACACCCCCGAAAATTATAAGCGCCGTGCCCGCCAGCGCCAGCGGGCGTGATTCTCTCGCCGAGGACGAAGTGGGCGGTGATCATCGCCAATGGGGTTAAGGTACAGGTAGTTGGTGGCGCGTATGGCCCCCAGGTGGCGTATTACCATGTTCCACGTCCAGTAGCAGATGAGCGAGGCCGCTATTCCTAAATATAACAGGTTGGCGGCCACGGTGGGGCGCAACAGCATCTCGAGCGTGATGTGCTCGGGTCGGAAGAGGAAGTAGGGGCAGCAGCGTCACGATGCCGTAGAAGAAGATCTTGCGTGTGATCATCGTGGGCGGGTAGCGTTTCTCGAGGCGCAGCACCAGAATACTGTGCTACCCACGTCAGGCCGCCCCCAGCGTGAGAAGGTCGCCGCGCGGGTTGAGCTTGAGCAGGAACTGCCCGTTGAAGACCACCAGCGCCACGCCCGCGAGCGAAACGAGCGAGCAGATGTAGAGACGCCGTCCGGCGCTCTCCTGATGGGCTATGCGGTGTACGGCGAGTGTCGTGAGCAGCGGCGTGGCGGCGATGATGATGGCCACGTTCGATGCCTGCGTATATATGAGGGCCGTGTTTTCGAGCAGGAAGTATAGCGAGCCGCCCGTGATGCCGAGCAGTGCCATCTGCGCCTCGTCGCGCCAGTTGTCGGCGAAGATGCGGCCTCGTACCAGGGGCAGCATGCAACACGTAGGCCAGGGCGAAGCGCAACACCATGATGGCTGCGGGCGAGGGCCCTCGGCGAGCAGCAGCTTCGAGCTGATGAAGGTGGTGCTGGCAGCCGTTACGGCCGCCGTGATGGGTAGGCAGGTTGCCTTCGTTGAGGTGGTCATGTGCGGGCGCGGACTATCGTATTGAGTTCATGCGGATGCTTTTGCCTTCACGAGCGCTATGGCGCGTATGCGGCTTATCTCGGATCTCCTTGTCGGCGTGGTGGGGGTTCTGGCTCACGAGCTTGACGTAACCCTCGCGGTCGGAGCGCTGGATGTACCTCACGGTGATGTACTCCTCGCCGTCGATGTCTATCGAGAGCAGGTACATGTCGCCCCAGAAGATGTCGTCGATGTTCCTGCAGCTTGTAGAGGACTATGTCGCCGCTCTTGAGCAGCGGGTACATCGAGTCGCCGACGATGTATATCGCGCCGTCGCACTTGGGCAGGTTGGGTATGTGGATGTTTTATGGGCTTGTTCGCCGCCTGGTCGGTGAACAGGCACGAGTCCCGCAGTGCCCTCTATCGAGTAGAGTGGCACGCTCTGCATGGGCAGCGAGTTGTCGCTGCGCAGGCGGAAGGCCGTATACGAGGGCTCGGCATTGAACATCTCGCCCTTGCCCGTGTCGAGCCAGTCGGGATCACGTTCAATCCTGAACAAGTATGTTCTTGTTGCGCATCGAGAGGCCGCACTTGCCCGTCTCGATCATCGAGGGGCCGCCTTGCCGATGCCAAGATGTTGAGCAAGTTGCTCTTGCGTCATGTTAAGCTCCTTGCGTATAAGTTTTATCCGGCTTGTCATGATATTCTATTGGAAAATGTTATATCAAAAATTAAACTATTATCGAATAAAAGTTCATGATTTGAACTTATCTTTGTCCTGCAAAGTTAAGCATTCCGATGCTAATAGCAAACAACTGGTTGAACTTTTTAATACGTTTTACTGCGATGTATCACATTTTACCTGAACTTTACGACCTGACGGCGGAGCGTCTGCTCGAGCATATCGACCGAGCGGAATACTTTTCGGGGACGGTCGGTTTCGATTACGGCGACGTCGAGTGCCGCCTGACCGCGTCGCTGATAGTCTACCGCCGCCGCGAGGTGCTGCCCGAGGGCGAGCGCGAGCCTGTCTGCGACCTTGTGCCCGTGTGGTGGAGTTCCACACGGTGGCGGACGGCGTTGAACGCCTGAATGACTTTTCGTTCACCGAGATACGCGAGCGCCTGTCATGATGGGGGCGTGTCGTGACATGGAGCGGCCGCGTGTGTCGATGGCCGACTTCTCGCCGTGGCGGTATATCCGTTTGTCGAGATGCAGCCCTTCCACGAGGTATATTACCGCCTGCTGGAACTGTTTGCCGCGGGGCGAGTGCGGCGTCTCATAGTTTCGATGCCGCCGCAGCACGGCAAGAGCGTGGGCGCGAGCACCCTGCTGCCGGCATATTTGCTGGGGCTGAACCCCGACGCCAGGGTGGCCGTGGCCTCTTATTCGGCGGCGCTGGCGTCGAAGTTCAACCGCCGCGTGCAGCGCATAATCGAGTCGGAGGAGTACGGCGCGATATTTCCCCGGACACGCGTAATCAAGACGGGCGGCAAGCCGGCGGGATATGTCCGTACGTCGGACGAGGTGGAGATCGTGGGGCGCGACGGCGGCCTGCTGTCGGTGGGGCGCGGGTTCGCTCACGGGCAACCGTGTCGACTGCTTTATCCTCGATGACCTCTACAAGGATGCCATGGAGGCCAATTCACCCCTCGTGCGCGAGAACTGCTGGGACTGGTACACGTCGGTCGTCCGTACGCGCATGCACAACGCCTCGAGCGAGCTTATCGTCTTCACGCGCTGGCACGACGAGGACCTTATCGGCGAGCTGCGCCGTCGCGAGCGGTGTGTCGACATGCGCGAGTGGTCGGACCTCGACCGTCTGGGTGACGGCGACTGGCTCTGCCTGAACTTCGAGGCGTTGAAGTGCAGCCCGGCGTGCGGCGCATCGACCCGCGCGGCGCGGGCGAGGCGCTGTGGCCCGAGCGTCAGAGCGCCGCGCTGCTCGAGTCGAAGCGGCGGCTCGACCCGCTGCGCTTTCGAAAGTGCATGTATCAGGGACACCGCCGCGTGGCGGCTCGCTGCTGGCGACGGCTTTCGTGGAGTACGACGCGCTGCCGTCGGAGATTGTCCGCTATGCGGGCGGGCTATACCGACACGGCCGACATGGTGACGACTACCTCTTTCGCTCGGTGGCCTATGCCGTCGATGCCGACGGTGATATATCTTCGCTCGATGCGGTCTCATGCGCGCGAGCCGATGGAGGTGACCGAGGGGCTTGTGGCCGCCACTGGTGGGCCGCACGCCCATAACCCGATGCTCGTCGAGAGCAACAACGGCGGCCGCGGCTTCGCCCGTGCCCTGCAGCGGCTGCTGCCGCGCGTGCGCATCGAGTGGTTCCACCAGAGCGGCAACAAGGAGGCTCGCATACTGTCCCGTTCGGCGACCGTGATGCACTCGGTGCGCTTCCCTCGCGGGGTGGGCGCAACGGTGGCCCGAGATGTATGCCTGTCTCGTCCTATTCGCGCGTTTTCCGCTCGAACCGCTGGCACGACGCGCCTCGATGTGCTGACGGGCATCGTCGAGCGCGAGGCTCCCGGTGTGGCGCGGATACTGAAGATCCGCAGCGTAGGCTTTTTTCTGGGCGCCGCCCCGAAAACAACAGACCGCATGCCCCTCGGGGTATGCGGTCTGTCGCTTCGTGCCGTGGCGTGCTCTATCGCAGCGAGGCCACCTTGCGGTCGAACTCCTGCTTGAAGCGACGCCATCAGCTCACGCACGCTCACAATGCGGTCCCGAACGCCATGCGTTGGCGCCGCAGAAGGCGTAGCCGTTCTCGAGCTTGCCGCGGAAGGCGTTGTAGAGGCCATCATGATGCAGTAGGGCGAGTGCGTCACGTCGCGCGTCTTGATGCAGTTGAAGGGGCAGTTCTTCCGGCCGCTTGAGTCCTCCTTCACCTTTTCGAGGAAGCTGTTGTGGATGGCGCGGGCCGGGCATCCCCGACGGGGCTCTGTATGATCTCGATGTCCTCCTTGCGGGCGCGTATGTAGCTCTGCTTGAACTCATCCGAGGCGTCGCACTCCTCGGTGGTGACGAAGCGCGTACCCATCTGCGCCCTCGGCACCCAGTGCCGTGATGTTGTATATGTCCTCGCCCGTGTATATTATTCCGCCTCCGGCAATGACGGGATGTGCTTTCCCCGTGCGCTGCTCGGTCTCGCGGGCCTCGGCCACCACCTCGGGCAGGATATGCTCGAGCGCGAGTAGTTGGCGTCGCCGATCTGCTGCGAGCTGTATCCGAGGTGTCCGCCCGCCTTGGGGCCCCTCGACCACGACGGCGTCGGGCACATATCCGTATTCCTCGATCCAGCGGCGGCAGAGCACCTTCAGCGCGCGTGCCGACGAGACGATGGGAGCGAGCTTGGTTGTCGAGTCACTGCTCAGGAACGAGGGGCAGCGTCAGCGGCAGCCCCGCGCCCGAGAGAGATGATGTCGGCCTTTGCGGGCGATGGCCGTGCGGACCATGTCGGCGAAGTTCGACATGGCGACCATGACGTTCACGCCGATGATGCCCGAGGTCTTGCTGCGGGCCTTCTCAAGCTCCTGGCCGAGGCCGTAGATGCTCGCTTCGTCGTAGTCGTGCGAGTAGTCGCGGTAGATCACGCCGAGGCCGGCCGACGATATTACGCCGATGCCCCCCTTCGCCCGCTACGGCCGAGGCGAGGCCGAGAGCAATATGCCTAACCCATGCCGCCCTGTACGATGGGTACCGTGGCGGTGAGGGCTCTATTTTCAGTGGTTTCATGTCCGTTCGGATTAGTATGTTGATTGCTTTGTCGGGGGACAAAGATATATAAATATTCTAAATGGTAAATTATATGTCGTATATTTCTAATAATCCGAAGTGGTCTTTGTCTTGTTTTGTGCTTTGCTTCAGTCTGTTATCCCGATAAAACCGCCCCGTCCGGCGGCCTTGGGGCTGCGGACGGGGGGCGGTTGCGGGTGCGGCGTCGTCAGAGCATCTCCCTCGATGCGGGCTGCGGGGGCGGTGTCGAGCCCCGCCAGCATACCGTGTTGTAGCGGTAGTAACCCGAGATGGCGATCATGGCGGCGTTGTCGGTGGTGAACTTCAGCTCGGGGATGAAGGTGCGCCACTTGCGGCGGCGGCCCGCCTCGGCTACGGCGTTGCGCAGGCCCGAGTTGGCCGAGACGCCTCCGCCTATTGGCTATGTCCTTTATGCCGAGGGGCGTTCGATGCCTTAATCAGCTTGTCGAGCAGGATCTCGATGATGGTGCTTTGCAGCGAGGCGCAGAGGTCGGCCTTGTGCTTCTCGACGAAGTCGGGGTCGCGCTTTTACCGTCGCGCAGCGTGTAGAGGAACGACGTCTTGAGGCCCGAGAACGAGTAGTCGAACTCGCCCTCTGACGTGCGGGCGGGCGAAGGTGAAGGCCTTGGGTCTCCCTCCGGCCAGCTTGTCGATCACGGGGCCGCCGGGGTAGGGCAGTCCCATCACCTTGGCGCACTTTGTCGAAGGCCCGCCTGCGGCATCGTCGTCGATGGTGGTGCCGATGATCTGCATCTCGAGGGCGAGTCGACACGCACGATCTGCGTGTCCGCCGCTGACGAGCAGGGCAGAGTGAGGAACGGGAAGTCGGGGTGCGGCATCTCGCGGTCGGGGCAGGTCGATGAATTGCGAGAGGATGTCCCCTGCAGGTGGTTTACCTCCACCAGGGGGTTGCCCGCGCAACGGAGGAGACCCTTTGCGAACGACGCCCACAAGCAGCGAACCCAGGAGTCCGGGCCGCGGGTGAAGGCTATGGCGTCGAGCTTGTCGACCGTGATGCCGCCTCCTTGAGGGCGGTGTCGACAACGGGGATAATGTTCTGCTGGTGAGCGTGACGCCAGCTTCGGGAATGACGCCTCCGTTTCACGTGCACGGCCTGCGAAGCGATTACGTTCGACAGCAGCGTGGTGTTGCGTATGACGGCGGCGGAGGTGTCGTCGCAAGACGACTCAATGCCAAGTATCGTGATATCCATTTTTTCAGAGGTATGTTGTTACGTTTTTGACGGAAAATTTTTACATTTGTAGGTTTTAAGCCGAGCTACGATGCGCAAAGTTACGAAAATATTGTTAAAGGCGTTATCAGTTACAGTTTTGTTTCTGATATTTTGCCCCATTGCGCTTACGTTGCTCGTGTCGCTGCCGTCGATCCAGAACTTTGTCGGGGCGCGCCGTCAGCTACCTGTCGCGCAAGCTGGAGACCACGGTCTCGATCGACCGCATACGTCTGGGCATGTGGGCAGCGTCCGTGTCGACGGCTTCTGGGCGTCGAGGACTACCAGCAGGATACGCTGCTCTATGTGGGCCGTCTCGACCTCCACATGGCGGGCCTGCGCGACAACCGTTCGGGCATAGTGCTGCGCAACGGCGAGGTGAGCGACTCGAAACTCTACCTGCGCGAGACGCCCGATGTGGTTATGAACATCAAGCAGGTGATGGACCGCCTCTCGAAGAAGGAGAAGAAGCGCGACGGCGGCGATTTCGGCCTCAGGATACGCAACGTACAGATCAACGACTTCACACTCGTCATCGAACACCGCGAACACCGCGACCCCGAGTACGGTATCGACTACAGCGACATGCACCTCGAACATACGTCGGCCTTCATCGAGGGCTTCGCGCTGCAGGGGGCATGATCGGCGGCAACATACGCAACTTCTCGACTACGGAGCATTGCGGCTTTAGGATAGACAACTTCTCGGGACGGTTCTCGTCGACCGCGGCCTTATCGACCTGCGTGATTTCGAGATCGACACCGAAAGCAGTCGGCCATACGCCTGCGTTCGCTCGTGCTGCGCGGCGAGGACTGGGGGCTCGTACAAGGATTTCGTGCACAACGTGGCCATCGACGGCGAACTGTACGACACGTCGGTCTCGACCGACGACATCGCCCACTTCGCCCCCGTCCCTGCTGCCGTCGGAAACTCAAGGCGCACGATGTCGACGTGGTGGTGGCGGATCGGTCGCCGACATGAATGTCGACGTGCGTAACATATCCTTCGGCGAGAAGTCGTCGCTGCGCAGCGACATCACGCTGCGCGGGCTGCCCGATATCGACCGTGCCCGCCTGACGCCTCGACCTGAAGCGCCTCGCCACGTGCGAGGAGGACGTGTCGCAACTTGCGGCCGGGCATCGGCGGCAGCGAGCTGCCCGAGAAGATACGCTCGGTGATGAGCGGTGCGGGCGAGATGATCCTGGCGGGACGCTTCGACGGCGGCCTGCGCTCGTTCGACACCGACCTGAAACTTACCACGCAGGCGGGTAACGCCTCGCTTGCCGTGAAACGCACCCCGATGAAGGCCGAGGAGGGTGTCCGCGGACGCCGCTACGCCGTGAGGGCGGCGGCCGACGTGCGCCACCTGCGTCTGGGGACGCCTGCTGCGCGACACGACGTTCGGCCCGGCCACGGCGTCGCTGCACTTCGACGGCATAATGGCACGACAGCGGCCGCATCGACGGCAACCTCGAGGGGGCCGCGTCGCCTCGGTCGAGGTGATGGACTGCCGTTACGACTCGCTGACCCTTTCGGGACGCGTTATCGACAAGACTTTACGGGTACGCTGCGCAGCGACTGCGATCCCCTGCGCATGATGCTCAGCGGCAAGGCCGACATGAACGGGGCGGAACCCGTGTGCGACGTGCGCCTTGTGGTCGAGCACGCCGACCTGCATGCCATGAACATCAACCGCCGCGACTCGATATCGACTATTGCTATGGGTGCCGAGATGTATGCCGTGGGCCGCTGGCCCGACGAGATGAACGGCACGCTGAGCCTGGGCGGACAGTATGTCTACCCGGCGACACGCTGCGCAGCGGCGACGTGAAGATCACGTTGACCGTCGATTTCGCCGACGCCACCTTCACCGGCCCGACAAAACTGCCGAGCTGGCGCGCTATCTCGAGTCGGCCATGAGCAAGTACCTGCCGTCGATGTTCGACAGCGGCGTGCAGGAGTATGTGGGGGCCCGATGCCGCAGGTTACTGACGCTGGCCGTCACGGTCAAGGAGCTCGACCCGCTGCTTCAATGCCATATCGAGGGTCTGCAGATGGCTCCGGCTCGAAACTCAACTTCATGCCAACCCCTCGGACAACGTCATCTCTGCGTGCCGAGTCGGATTACCGAGCGGGGACGTCTGCTGGCCACGCGTCTGAAGATGAACATGGTCAACTCAGGGCGACCTCGCTGGCGCTCTACCTTACGTCAGAGGATCTCTATGCGGGCGGCATGCACACGCCGCAGCTCTCGATGATGGGCGGCGGCGAAGAACGACCGCATGCACCTGCTTGCGGGCTTCGACGACGACCGGCCGACTCGCTGTCGGGCAAGCTGTCGCTGTGGGCGCGTGTCGGGCGCGACGACTTTCGACGGGTATGCGACGCCTGTCGATGATGGTGCTGCCGTCGGCCGTGTCGCAGCGGGGACGCAACTGGCGCATCTCGTCCGACGAGATCACGATCGACACGGCGCGCGTGGTGGTCAACGACTTTACGGTGCGGGCCGACAACCAGATGCTGCATATCGACGGTGTGGTCGCGCAGCCGCCCGATTCGCTCACGCTGCGGCTCAACAACTTCGACATAGCGCCCCCCTGGCCGGGTTCGCCATGGGCATGGGATACGACGTCGAGGGCGCTGGCAACGGTACCGCCTCGATGAAATCGGCGCTGCACCGCGGCGAGCTCACCTCCGACATAGGCTCGACAACGTCACCGTGAACGGTGTGGCGGTACCGCCGCTGCAGCTCGACTCACGGTGGGACTTCGAGCGCCAGCGCGTTTCGCATTGATTAACAACCGCACGTCGGGCGAGAACATCGTCCGCGGATACTACGCCCCCGCGACGGCCGCTTACTACGCCGAGGCGCGGATCGAGGGAATGAACATGAGCCTGCTCGACCCCATCCTTGCGGTGTAGTGTCGGGTACGACGGGTACGGCCACGGCGTCGCTCGAGCTGGCGGGACAGAAGCGCGAGGCTTCGATGACGGGCAGCATCGACGTGACCGACCTTGCCCACCACGGTGGACTTCACGCGGGCGCGCTACAGCGTGCCGAAGGCCACGATAAAGCCGGTTGAGAACAACCATCTGCGCGCGTCGAACGTGAAGGTCTATGATGCGGAGCAGAACAGCGGCCTGCTGGACATGGACCTGAACCTGCAGCACACCTCCAACATATCCTATTCGATGCGGGTGCTGCCGCGCAACATGATCGTGCTGAACACCACCTCGCGCGACAACGATCTCTTCTACGGCAAGGTCTACGCCTCGGGTGCGGCCAACATAAGCGGCAACAAGAAGGGCACGACGCTCGACATCGTGGCCTCGACGGCGGGGCAACTCGCAGTTCTTCATGCCGCTGTCGAGCAAGACCGACGTGGCGACGGCCGACTTCGTTGTCTTCGAGAAGCGGGCATGCAGCTCGATACGATGAAACTACCTCGAGCGCAAGAAGATGATGTTCGAGCGCCGCAACCGCAGCCGTGCGTCGGGCGGCAGCACGATGAACATCAACATCGAGCTCACGGCCAACCCCAACGCCGAGGTGCAGCTGGTAATCGACCCCACGGTGGGCGACATCATCAAGGTGCGCGGCGACGGTACGCTCAACATGCGCATCGTCCCCGCGCAAACATATTCGACATGTACGGCGACTACGATCACCGAGGGCAGCTACCTGTTCACGCTGCAGAACATCATAAACAAGCGCTTCATCATCGAGGAGGGTCGACGATACAGTGGGCGGGCGACCCGATGGATGCGCGCCTCGATTATCGACGCCGTGTATAAGCTCAAGGCGTCGCTCAACCGCCGCTGGTACTTTCGTCGACGACGCTCGACAACATATCGCGTGCGGTGCCCGTTGAGTGTATCATCAACCTGTCGGACAAGCTGACCAACCCGTCGGTAAACTTCGATATCAAGGTACCGAATGCCGACTCCGAGATACAGAATGCCGTGGCCAACCTGCTCAACAACCAGCAGTCGATCGCCGACGCAGTTCATGTACCTGCTCGTTACCAACAGTTTCCATTCCGACACGTCGGGCGGCGGAAACAACCTCGGCGCTGCGGCTTCGGCCGCGACCGGTTTCGAACTGTTGTCGAACCAGTTGTCGAACTGGCTTTCGACCGACGACTACAACATCGTCTTCCGCTACCGTCCCAAGTCGGAGCTGTCGGGCGACGAGGTCGATTTCGGGTTCTCGAAAAGCTTGATAAACAACCGTCTGTTCGTCGAGGTGGAGGGCAATTACATGCTCGACAACTCGCAGGCAGTCAATAAACAGATGTCCAACTTCATGGGCGAGGCCTACGTCACGTGGCTGATCGACCGGAACGGCAACCTCAAATTGAAGGGGTTCACGCAGACCATCGACCGTTTCGACGAGAACCAGGGTTTGCAGGAGACAGGTGTCGGAATCTACTATAAGGAGGATTTCGAGAACTGGAAGCCTCAAGCGCCGCGTTCGCGACCGTTTCATGAGCAAGCGCCGCCGAGCACAGCCGAGGCCGAGGAGCGCAGGCGGCGGGCGGCATCTGCGCGAGGCCGCAGTCTCGACCGTCGGGCGAGGGGCTCCACCTGCGCCGCTCGGCCGTGCGCGACACGACGGTACGCGATACTGCCGCACGCCGCGTGCGCTGCGGCGTGACAGTACGGCAACTCCGGCCGGGCGAAAAAAGACGCGCGAGGCGGCCCTTGGAGGCAGAGGCGGGCCGTAAGGATTGGATTTTTGAAAAACTCGAATAAAAACTCAAAAAAAAAAAAGACTATGATCGATTTTCTTCAGGCTGCCCAGAACTGCGGCAGCAGGGCAGGCGAGGCTGCCGAGGCGACGGTAAACAACGAGACGGTGAGCATGAGCATGTGGGAGCTCTTCAACAAGGGAGGCTGGCTGATGTGGCCGCTGCTCATTCTGGGCGGAGTCACGGTGTTCATCTTCGTTGAGCGTTACCTCGCCATCCGCAAGGCGTCGGTGCTCGACATGAACTTCATGAACCGCATCCGCGATTACATCCTCGACGGCAAGATCGCAGCCGCGGTGGATCTCTGCCGCAAGACCGACACGCCGATCGCCCGCATGATCGAGAAGGGTATCGGCCGCATCGGCCGTCCCATGAGGCGACATACAGTCGGCCATCGAAGAATGTTGCCAACCTCGAGGTGTCGAAGCTCGAGAACGGCCTTCCGTTCCTGGCCACCATCGCCGGCGGTGCGCCCATGATCGGATTCCTCGGTACGGTGCTCGGTATGGTGCAGACGTTCATGGATATGTCGGCAGCGGGCGGTACGGTCGACATGTCGCTGCTGTCGAGCGGTATGTATGTGGCCATGGTGACCACCGTAGCAGGTCTTATCGTCGGTATCCCCGCCTACTTCGGATACAACTACCTTGTGGCCCGCATCGAGAAACTGGTGTTCCAGATGGAGGCCAACTCGATTGCCTTCATGGATATATTGAACCAACCCGTAAAATAGCATAGGCCATGGCAATAAAACGAGGATCGAAGGTCAACCAGTCGTTCTCGGCATCGTCGATGACGGACCTTATGTTTCTGTTGTTGCTTTTTCATGATCATAGCAACGACGCTCATCAACCCCAATGCCGTGAAGCTGATGCTGCCCAAGAGCGCCAACCAGCTCAAGGACAAGGCTGTATGACCACGGTGTCGATAAAGGATGCCGCAACGGACGCTATATCTACTATGTCGAGCGGAGAATGTCGGCTCGCGCGAGGGTGTGGCCCGCGCGCTGCAGAGCCGTCTCGGGGACAGAGAAACCCTACCATATCGCTCCATGCCGACAAGACGGTGGCGGGACGAGATCGTGCAGATGATGAACACGCCAAAGGACAACGTGTTACGGACTGATCGCTGCCACGCAGCCCTGACGCACGGGGCGGGTGACGGCGGATAAAAAACTGTACAATTATGAACTACTACGATGAAAACGACGACAGGCCGAAGCTCTACGGCGGGAGTGGTTGTCGGTGCATACGTTATAGTGATATTGGCTACCATGCTCCTGGGGACATAACCGTCGAGAAGGTAGAAGAGCCCGCAACGCTTATCATTGAACTCGAGGAGGAAAGCCCAAGCGGCCGCAGCGTCCGGGTGACACACCAGGCGCCGCCACGCCACGAGAACGTCTCTACCGAGCGCGACAACTCGCAGCAGGTGACCGGCACCGACGAGCAGACGCGTACGGTGAACCGTCGCGCCATTTTCCACAGCAACAAGGACGGCGCCGACGAGGAGGAGGATGTGGGCAATCCCTACAGCCGCGAGGGCAAGGAGAACACCGCTTCGGGCGATGGCGGAGGCCTGAACCGTGGGCAACGACCAGCTGGACGAGGGCCTGCGCGGCCGCGGTCTGGTGGGCAACCTCCCGCTGCCCGAGTATCCGGGCAACACGAGCGGCAAGATCGTCATACGCGTGGCCGTCAACCAGCACGGCGTGGTGACGAGTGCGGCCTACGAGCCCAAGGGATCGACTTCGTCGGATGCGGCCCTGATAGCGGCGGCGATAGCTGCGGCGAAGAAGGCCCGCTTCACCGAGAGCCGCAGCTTTCGTGCAGGGAGGTACCATAACGTATAACTTCAAACTCAACTGATGACGATGGGCGATAGTGCAAGGCGTATGCTTGTGTGCGTGGCCATGTGTTGCGGCCACATGCGGCGTTGCGGCCCAGGGACGCAGGGCGTGCAGGACACGGTCGGCAGAAAGGGGCTGCAGCGGCGCGAAAGAAGGCACAGTCGGGGCCTCACATGGCGCTTCGACCGCACGTCGCACGACTTCGGCTACGTGGCGCGCTACGGCGGCGACCTTATAAAGGAGTTCCGCTTCGTGAACGACGGCGACGAGCCTCTGGTGATAAAGAAGATCACCAAGGCCTGCTCGTGCCTCACGGTGAGCTTCTCGCGCCGTCCCGTGCTTCCGGGCGAGGCGTCGGTCATAAAGATCAAGTACGAGCCGCACAAGATCGAGGAGGGGGCATATTCCACCGCGTCATACAGATCTATTCGAACTCTCCCGAGGGGGTGCGCCTGCTTACCATACAGGGGCAACTCCATCGACGACAACACCTCGCGCAAGCGGCATTGACGCCCGCGCCGAGGACCTGCTAACCAACGTAAAAAGCCCGCTCCTTCCGAGGTGCGGGCTTTTCTGCTCTAATGCGGCCGCGGAAAACGGGGCCTTTGAGCTGTGGCGGTCACTCACCTCGCAGCGGTGCAGGACAAGGGCCGTGCGCGAGGTGTTGTATATCTTTTATGTGCGGCTGTGCGTCGTCGCCTGCGGGGAAGGTGAAGTGCTCGTCGTTCATGGCCTGGCGTGCCAGTCCGCAGAAGCGGGCCTCGTCGGTCGAGAGCAGCGGCACGTAGCGTCCCGCGCCTTACGGGCAGCTCGTAGTCGGGGATCGAGGCCGTGGGGTGCCAGTTGAACACGAACACAAGGTCGCCGTGCGAGAAGACGATGGTCTTGTTGTGCTCGTCCATCAGAAGGTTGTACGGGTAACCGTCGGCAAGGATGCGGTAACGGCGCACCATGCGCAGCATCTCGCGGTCGAAGTCCGCGAGGAACGAGTAGCGCAGCGAGTCGCTGTCGCGCAGCGACCACTGGCGGCGCGCATGGTCGTACGACCACCCGTTGCCCTCGCGCGGGAAGTCCGATCCACTCGGGGTGGCCGAACTCGTTGCCCATGAAGTTGAGGTATGCCTCGCCGCCTGTAGAGATGGTCATCAGACGTATCATCTTGTGCAGTGCCATTCCGCGGTCGATGAGAATGTTCTGCGTGGTGCGGTCCATCGAGTCGTACATCAGACGGTCCATCAGGCGGAAGGCTATGGTCTTGTCGCCTACGAGGGGCCTGGTCGTGCGACTCGGCGTAGGCCACGGTCTTGATGCCGGGCGGACGGTCGGTCATGACCAACCACATCTCCCATATATTCCACTCCTCGTCGGGCGTATCCTTCAGCATCTTGATCCAGAAGTCGGGTATAGCCATCCCCAGACGGTAGTCGAACCCTATACCGCCGTCGTATGTCGGCACGCATATGCCCGGCATGCCGCTCACCTCCTCGGCGATGGTCAGGGCGGCGGGGCGGAAGTCGCACAAGGCGGTTGGCCAGGGGTGAGGTATGTCAGGGCATCGAGGTTGACCCCCTCGTCGAAGTATCGGTCGCGGCAGTCGAAGTCGACATATCCGTGGTGGTGGTATATCATCGATGTGACGCCGTCGAAGCGGAAGCCGTCGAAGTGGAAGCGGTCGAGCCAGTATTTGACGTTCGAGAGCAGGAAGTGTTCCACTCCGCCCTTGCCGTAGTCGAATGTCATCGAATCCCAGTAGGGCTGGTAGCCCTCAGCCCCGGCCTTCGAGTAGAGGTGGTCCGAGCCGTCGAGGGCGTTGATGCCCTCGTTGGTGTTCTTGGCGTAGTGGGCGTGCACGAGGTCCATTATCACGGCCAGCTCCATGCCGTGGGCCGTGTCGACGAGACGTTTGAGCTGCTCGGGCGTGCCGAAGCGCGACGAGGGGGCGAAGAAGTTCGATACGTGGTATCCGAACGACCCGTAGTAGGGGTGCTCGGCTATGGCCATCAGCTGCACGGCGGTATATCCCGCCTCCTTGATGCGGGGCAGGACGAGGTCCGTAAACTCGTCGTAGGTGCCTACGCTTGCGTTCCTGCATGCATGCCGACGTGGGCCTCGTATAGAGCAGGTCGCCTGCCGCCGAGGGCGAAATCGTTGTCGTGCCATACGTATGGCTTGGGGTTCCAGAACTGGGCCGTGTAGTCCTTGCTCCGCTCGTCCTGCACCACGCGCGTGGCATAGGCCGGTATGCGGTCCATCCAGCCGTTGGCGCCGTGTACGTATCTTGTAGAGTGAACCGTGCCTGAGACGGTTGTAGTACATGGCATCGGGGAAGAAGGCGCTCCATACGCCGTTCTCGCCCTTGTCGAGGCGCAGCTGCGTGCGCTGCCACGAGTTGGTCGCCGAACAGATATACGTCCTGCGCCTCGGGCAGCCACTCGCGGAACCACCATCCCGCTTTGGAGTTCCTCGTCGCGTTGCCATCCGTAGTAGAGATAACCGTTGGCATAGTCGGTGATCGAACCTGCGGCGCGTGTTATCTCCCTCCATGCAATGCATGTAGCGGTCGTGGCGTTCGTATATGCGGTCAGCTACGGGCGTGAGCCACTCGTCGCGCTCGACCATGGGCAGTTTTCGGGGCGTATTATCCATAGTCTCCATTATTATATGCGGGATGCGCGTCGGCATGACGCCCGGAAGGCATCCTGTCCTGTATTATCCAAATATAGTGAAAGGTGAGTGTAATGACAAATCGGAAAACCGTGTTTCCTGATTTGGCATTGCCGAAATCGCATCCTATATATCCAAATATACGAATAATTGATTGAAAATTCAATATCGTCGCCCGAAAAACGCCTTTCCGGCCAGATGCGGGGAAAGCAATCGGTACCGCGGCGGTTGCATAAAAGGCAGGGGACGGAATCGCCCGTCCCTGCCCTGTGGGTGTTGTCAACCACTGTTGTGCGTTTGCGGTCAGAAGGTGACCTCTATGCGTTTATTGTCGTACTGCACGGCGTATACCTTCCACGAGGGCTGCCATGCCGTGGGCGTCGAAGCGCGCCGTGGTCGATGGGTTTTAGCATGCCGTCCGATACGTGTATCAGCGTGCCGTCAGGGGCTGCCGTCGCGCACCTCATAGACGATGACATTCTGCCAGCCGTCCATCGTGAGCGTACAGGTCAATACGTGTGGCCGAACCTGCCACGACGGTTTTCTTCTCTGAATGTTTCCCAGTTGTTGTGTTGATATACTCCAGCGCCCACGGTCGAAGCCGACAGTCCGAGAGCCTTGACGCGCGAAAGCGCATGGTCGGCCATCTGCTGCGTTACAGTCATCTGTCCCTTGCCATGATCGTCGATGGTGGTATCGACCGGGGTGAAAAAAGCCATTTTTGTGAAGAAGTCGGTGAGGTCCGTGCCGGGCATTTGCTGGCTATGTAAAACAAACAGTTGCTGGTTAAGCCCGCCGTAGGCAGGTCGTCATGCGTGCGCACCCATTCGAAGCAGTCGGCATAGAATCCCGCCGTGGTCGCTCTGTCGCATGGGAGTGCGGCCGAGTACCTTGCCGAAGTATAACTCGAGCTGCCAGAATGGAATCAGTTTGCGAAGACGTCGCCTTCGGTGGAGTGCGGTGCACGCTTTACCACAATCCCGCTCCACGCCTTGGTGTAACGGTTGGGGGTTGCGGTATCGCCCATGTTTTCGGTCTGTATGCGTGACGGCTGGCCGTAGACGGTGGTCTGTATTGCGAGAGAATATTGTTGGTCACCTCGGTTGTGCCCAGCCATTTGAGGCCGGGGCGCGTCTGGTTGCTCAAGTGCCGACCTCGTGTGCAGGACCCCCAACACGACAGGTGGTGAGGCGCGTCTCGTCACACAGCTCGGCCAGTGTGTGTGTAATCGTGGTAGGCCGTATGGTACAGGTGGGTACATGTAACTGGTGTACATCACCGTGAAACACATTCTGTTGTGGAACATCTTGCCGTATTTCTCCAGCCCGATGAACTCCTGCTCGCGGTATACCAGCGCGTCGTAGGCGTCGATAAGCGCGAGATCGCGGGTGTGGCTGCGGAAACGCTCCGTGGGGAAGATGAGGTGGGCGTATGCTCCCACTACGTCGAAGGAATTTGCCCGTGGCGGCCTCGAGCACCTCCTGGGCGCGTCCCTCGTGGTCGGGGCGTTGTGGTCGTAGTATCCGTTAACGGACGGTGGCGAAGTGGAGCTTTACGTCGGGAGCGGTGGCAAAGTCGTCCGGTGTGATACATCACATATAAAGACCCTTGTTTTTGATGTCGATCTTGTTCACTCCCGTTGAGAGGGGGGTAGCTGTCGCCGCCGAAGCCGTCGCCGCCCCGGGCGGTCGAGATCCCTGAACGCGCAGCGATACGCTCTGCCCCCCTGCAGGTCGGCCATCACGATTAGCTGCTCGCCTGCCGACACCTCTATACCGTGGGGTTGTCCAGCAGGCTGTATTGCGATGTCTTTGTTGCGTGCGGCCTCGGTGTCGGGGTTGGGGATAGGCTCTGAAGGCGTTTTATGCGGAACTCGCCGCATAGCGGCCGTGATACATGAAGTAGGCTATATTCTTGAAGAAGGCGTAGCACGGCAGGCAGCTATCTCTTCGGCCGTGACGCCATCGCGCAGCTGCGAGCATGACGGGTCGGTGAAGAGCGTTGTGTGTCGAACGAGTCGGGGTTGCGTTTGTATAACTCAAGCTCGGCGCACGATGGCCCTGGCCGTCGCCTGCACCCGACTTGACGGTAAGGCGCAGGGCCGTCACCCCGATCAGCGGTTCGGGAAACTCGACCTGGCGGCCGAGGCGTTGCCTCCGAAGTCGTGCGTCATGACGTGGTGCCATTCGGGGGGCCGCGGCAGGGGCTGCAGAGGCATTCTGCGAGATGGCTGTGGGGCCTCAATCTCCACCTCGCTTGAAGCGTCCGTTCCAGCCGACGGTGCGCGGGTAGTAGACCATGTAGTCGATGTCGGACTCCTCCTCGAGATAGTATGTTAGGTAATGGGAAAGTATGTGTTGCCCGAGTTGTCCCACTTCGAGTGGTAGGGGTGTTCATATCGCCGTCGAACGACAGCTCGATCTCGCCGCCCGGGCTGGTACGACGAGGCCTCGCCGCGGGCGACTGACTAGTTTGATATCATCTTTTATTCCCTCCGTCCCCTCCGGGCGAGTATGAGTCGAGTGTCCCCCTCTGTTCGATGGTGAAGGTAACGGGTTCCACGTCGCTCGGCGACTGCTTGTCGCTGAAGAAGGTGATGGCGGCACTGCGCGAGCCCTCGCCGGTGTTGCCGTCGATGGAGAATGCGCGCGTGGCGGTCACTACGGGGTGAGCCGAACTGCGAGGTGTCGACCTCGGTCTCGTATATCCAGTTGCAGTCGGGCGCGACCGATGCCTCCACCTCGATGTTGGTGGTGACGCCGACCTTCACCTTTGCCTCCCGAAGCCGATACCGTCGCCTTCGACTCCGACAGCAGGATGGCTTTGCCCCATCCGAGCTGCTTGACCTGTATGGTCTGCGTCGGGACGTTCGGCGCCGTTATCTCGACTGTAATGGCGCTGCGGATGTTCTTGTCGTCGTTGTCGTCGGCCGAGAGAACTAGACGGTCGGGCTGCTTCTCGGCGCGTGGAGCCACGACTCGCTTACCGTGTAGTCCCCAGTCGACATTGCTGTTGACCATAACCGTGCTGTTTGGTATTCTCTTCGGTAAAATTGACAGTTGTGGTATTTACTTCAATGTAGTGCGGGTCACCGGGGTGTCGGGGCCGCTCTTGCTGCAGCGGTGGTGATACCCGCTGCGAAAGCGTTGCCGCTGCGGCGGCTGCGGGCGCCTGCTGTCGTGAATTTTTTCATAATGATTGCGGCAGTTAATGTATTGTGTTTGTGGTCTCAGGTTGTCGGGGGCTCGGCGGGTGTAAATATAACGATATTAAACCAAAAATGCCGTATGGCGGTTGCGATATTTTTGAAAAACAGCCGAAATTGCTTCGGTGCGGTGCCTGGAAGGGGATGTTTTGCTGAAAGATTGTCAGGCTGCGGGCGGAATAAGTATGCAGCAGGGGAGATTATGCGTCAAAATTGGCTGTATATGCGCCGTATATGCGGAAAAAATTGTTATATTTGTAACGTTTGGGGCTGAATGTTCGGACAATATATATTCAATAAAATAATAAATTAAAAAAATCGTTATGTTCAAAGGACAACCCAAAGGTTTGTATGCCCTTTCGCTGGCCAATACAGGCGAAAGCGTTTCGGCTTCTATACCATGCTTGCGATCTTCACGCTGTTTCCCTGCAGGCGAATTCGGTTACACCGAGTGTCGTCACCACGCAGAATCTGCAGGGAATCTTCGCTTGCCGCGGACTATTTCATGCCTTTCTTCGGCGGTATCCTGGCCGACAAGTTCGGCTTCGGCAAGATGGTTACGCTCGGTATCTTCATCATGTTCGCCCCGGTTATGCGCTGCCATACCCACCGACCCCGGTTTTGCCGGTCAGGCGCTCATGTTCGGCGCGCTGGCGCTCATAGCCTGCGGTACGGGTCTCTTCAAAGGGTAACCTGCAGGTGCTGGTGGGGAGAAATCTCTACGACGACCCCGCATACCAGGCCAAGCGTGACAACGCATTCTCGATTTTCATGGCCATCAACATCGGCGCGCCTGTTTAAGCCCCCGGTATGGCCAAAGTGGATCACCAACCACTTCCTGGCACAGGACGGCCTAGTCTACAACGGACAGATTCCCGCCCTTGCGCACCAGTACCTCGATGATCGGGTACGAACATGCCTGCCGAGCCTTTCTGCCCGGCAATTCCATTCAGTAGATGCGATTGCATTTCCTCCGCCAGCTGCCGTATGATTTTTCTTTCAACCGCGAGATATAGGATTGCGAGATCCCAATGATATCCGCTACCTCCTTTTGGTGCGTTCCACCCACCCCGTCCAGCCAAATCGCAGCCACGCCAATACCTTTGCTCCGCTCCCAGTCCGCTTTGCAGCCCGTAAGTGCGCTCCACCTCCTGCTCCAATTCCTGCGGTTCACCGTATCGCCGTCCAAATCCCCAGAGTATCTGAAAGCAGCACAGCTCATTGCCGTCCCAATCCACATTCAAAGGCTCATCTGTAAAGAGCCACTCCGTTTTCTGGTTCTGTATCTTACGCAGGTACATCAGTATGCATTGCGCTCCCTCGGATGAACAGCAGGGCGTAGTCGTTGTCCAGGGTCCGTGTACCTCGTCGGGGTCATCAATTCTTTGCCACATTGTCAAGTGATGAATTCAAAGAAAACGGCAGCCGCAAAGAAAAAAAATCTTTGTGGCTGCCGTTCTAATTGGCGGCTTGAAGCAAAAAAATCCCCGGTTGTACCAGGGAAATAAAAACTTTAGTATAGCCTAAAAGAGAAAGCTAGCGCCTTGAGGCGCGGCCAAGTAGAGAGGGCTTAAAGCCTGCGTCCCGAGCCACCCGTTTTACGGGTGGCAGCGACTCCTTGTCTGTTTATCTTATACTTGTCAATTTATATTATCCAATAATGTGAATTATAATATGACAGTACGGATGCATATTATAGAAACATAACTTTGAAAGAATCAAGCATAACCTGTGGAGTGACTCTTCAACGGATAAACTATTTTCACTTCATACAGTTCCGACATATGGAATAAGGAACACCAATCGCCCTCAATACAACTTTCTTTCTATTAGTTAAAAATGCACATAATCAAAAAAGAAAATCGACTTATTTTAGACAAATTCATTGACAAGTTCTGCTTTAGGTGATAAAATAAAAGTGAAAAGTCGAAATTTATATTGTTGGGAGGTAAGACCGATGATTTGTTTTAAGGTTAAGTTGCCTAACTTAATAATGGAGCATTTTTACCGACGCTGCCAGCTTTGGAGGCTTAGAATTAAAATTGTTTCTATTTGCGCATAAGTTAGGCATGATTATTTGTCTACTTATGCGCTTTTTTATTTGAATTTTCAGTATTAGCAGAAAGGAAGTGTTATACATAGATAACATATGGCTTATCCTTTTGCTTCTATTAAGTTTTTTTATGATTTTTAAGCCGGAACTTTTATGGAAAATTGAACACTTCTTTTCTGTAAAAGGCGGTGAACCTACAGATTTATATCTTGGTTTGATGCGGGTTGCTGGAGTATTCTTTTTTATTGCATCCATCATTTGCATTATTGTTTTGGTTTTATAAGAGAAGGGGGGCTTTTAATGAAAAAGCTAACACGTAAGATTGTTGCACTTACTCTTTCCTTGGTTATGTGCATAAGTTTTTCTAACACTACTTTTGCTTATGCCGACAACGAGAATATCAGTTCTTCTGCTGAAGCAAGCAAAGTGAATTGGTGGAAGATTGGCTGGATTATCCTTTCAGATTATGTGGAAAAGCTTATCGATCTCGATGGACAGAGTGAAAAGGATAGTAGTTGGGCCTATCTTGTTTCACCTAGCATAGAATATAACACGGGTGATATGGGGCCTGAGGTTTATTTTCGTCCAGAAGTAGATAACAGCGTTGGTTCTATCCGTATGCATGGACATAGGATTATCTTTGTCGATATTTTTACACAGATTGCACTCATCTTGTCAGATGCCTCTGGTGATACGGTAAGTCAAGCAACTACTGGTACAAATCAGTATATGTTTTATACAAAGAAAGCAGGAGACAGTTCTGGTACATGGAAAGCACAGTTTGTTTCAACTGAGACATACAAATGGCAGTTGTATTATGCCCATTATTACAATGCCAATGCTCGTTCAAGTGTTCCTATGACGGAAGATGGATTTTACTTTGGGGATAATAACAGAGTTTATCAATTCTCTGTTGCAGAATCTTACAGACTTAATTCTCTTCCTCCAGAGGTTGTTGATATGACACAACTTAATGCTCAATTTATTAATCCTGCTGATGGAAAAACTGTAGATTATCTCAAAGACTTTAATGCTGGAGATCAAGTTCATTTCTCTGATATAATTATTGACATTAGTTATGATGCGACTGAGGATGCGACTACATTTTATTTTACCGAGGATACTTATGAGGAAAACATAGGATGGAAATTTGCAGGAAATCTTCTTGACCAATATTCCGCTGGTGATGTTCTGAATCTAACTTTTGATGTGTTGAATGTCGGAAACTATCAGGGCATTACTTTTGAAAGCCTCGACTACTTTGAAGCAGCTTACGCGCATAATAACGGTGCCGCTTATCCCAATATTCAAGATTACCAATAATTTGATTTTGACATAAGGACTTATAGAAGAGGGCGTGTTGCGGATAATTTTCTGCAACGCGCCCTTTTTAGTATGCTTTAGCAAAATAAAGTTATCCCTTTTACTCTGGCCAAAGGAATAACTTTATTGCCTGATAGCATTAAAAGAAAATTGTTGTATCACTTTTGATATAAATTAAAAGTATTTAGCGTCTAAATTCTACCTTGACATTTCCCCAACAAAATTGTAAATAATCTTAACCTCCTGTGTCCTCTGACCATCAATCTTCTTGATTTCTCCAATCAGAATCCGGCTAATGAGCCGGTTCAGCACCGCCTCGTCCAGTTC
>VOFK01002884.1_pt1 | contig 22183 bp, 36 predicted proteins | sample 5384121 | NCBI WGS metagenome assembly VOFK01 (sample SAMN12384730, study PRJNA508395) | human gut metagenome | isolation source: healthy gut J | host: Homo sapiens | reverse complement strand
AGTATTGCTATTGGACTGTGGTAAACAGATAATTTTCAATGAAGTGATGATAGAAAACATAAATGGGGGTAGATGGTAAGAATTAACGGTGAATAAATTGCGCATTATCCACCATGAGAACAGTTTGGCTCCAGCCTGGCAGCTTACAGGTTCCTGCTCCCTTTATGGTTCGTTTTTATTTGCCATTGGTGCGGCAATTTGCGCATCGATTCAAACCATTCAGTGGAACAAGATACCGCAGCAATTGATCAGGTTATAACAACGCCTGCAAAAGATCTCTGATGAATCAGTTTGGTCCGTCTGTTTCACAACTGGAAGGTTTTAGAAATAAAGTACAGTCCGATGTCAAAGTCATAGCTGTCCATAGCAATATCGTTCTTTTTTTCCCATGGCAATGCTGACGTCAGCCAATGCCAGTGCTCTGCGAATCATTGATACTCATCGCCCACCATCGCAACCTTTCTTTTCCCTGCATTTGAAGCTTCACGTACAAATTCGGCCTTTGTCGTCCGGTAGAGCTGCTCTGGCAACAAACGTTCGGATTCCTAAACGGAAGCAAACGCTGGTGAAACCGTCGCCCGTCAGTTATTGCCAGATCCTTGACGTTTCAGTTTCCTTCACTGCTTCGGCAGAAGTAGCCTTTATCGGGTCGGAACAGCAATGATAGCCAACAACTCGTTTTCACGTCCAAAGTAAATGATGCCGTTACCGTCCGATTCATAGTGAACCAGCATTTCATCATCGCTTACTGTCGCACTGGAAATCTTTCAGGGAGTTTATGACTGCCTACCCAATAAGTGTCCCTCATACGAGGCTTTAATTCCTTTTCCCGTAATGCTTTCAAAGCATCAACGCGGCAGGTTTATTTTTTCTTCGTCCTGAAGCGCAGAGACAATAGCGCCGGCAAAGCGGATGCTCCGATTTCATTTCCGCAGCTAAAAAGTACATCTTTGAAATGTGGTTCCTGCGACTGCGCCCATAACCATCCGGTAGCTGTAGGATGTCCTTCAGTCAGTGTTCCCGTTTTATCCAGAACAACGACATCTACTTTGCGCATTTGTTCCAAAGCCACTGCATCTTTAATCAGAATATGCTGGCTGGCAGCTTTACCTATACCCACCATCAACGCAGTAGGTGTAGCAAGTCCCAATGCACACGGACAAAGCAATGACAAGAACAGAAACAGCCGACAAAATACCATAAGAGATATATTCACTACCACCAATGGTAACCCACAATACAAATGTTAGAATGGCAATACCCAACACGACAGGTACAAAAAATCCCCGTAATACGATCGACAATGCGTTGCACGGGGAGCTTTGCTACCCTGCGCTTCCTGCACCATAGCGATAATACGGGCAAGCACGGTTTCACTGCCTACCTGTGCGGCACGAATGATAAATGAACCACGCTGGTTGATCGTTCCTGCCAACACTTTATCACCTTTCTTCTTTTTCTACCGGAACCGGTTCACCGCTAATCATACTCTCATCGACATACGAGTCGCCTTCGGAAAGCTGACCGTCCACAGGTATTTGCTCTCCCGGGCGTACAACCACCAAATCACCTACCTGAAGTTTTTCAATCAAGATCTCCTCCTCCACTCCATTGCGCAGAACACGAGCCGCTTTTTTAGGCTGCATTCCCATCAACTTACGGATGGCTGTTGAGGTATTTCCTTTGGCACGTTCTTCCATCAACTTTCCGGTAAGAACGAAAGCAATAATCACCGCAGAAGCCTCATAATAGACATGCGGTTCCAATCCGCGGTCATACCAGAATTCGGGAAGAAAGTGTTGAACAGACTGAACAGAAAAGCAATGGAAGTACTAAGCGCAACCAAAGTATCCATATTGCTCCGTCCTAATTTAGCCTGTTTCCAGGCTCCGGTGAAGAAACCACCTCCGAAAAAAGACCATAACAGGGATAGCAAGTACCATTTGAATCTCATTAGAGTATGGCACATGCATCAGTATCATGGAATATACCAACAATGGTACTACCAAAATCCACGCTCAATTACCTTCCATTTCAAACGAGTGTAACGCTTATGCTGTTCCTCTTCCCGGCGTTCTTCTTTGTGGGCTTCTTCCACAATCAGATCATAACCTGCCGCAAGCACAGCCGCACGAATCTCTCCGGGAGTCAGCTGCTCTTTCTCATAAGAAACGGTCAATGTATTGGTAGCAAAATTAACGGAAGCCTCAATGACTCCCGGCAATTTTTTTACTGTTTTTTCTACATTATTGGCACATCCTGCACAATGCATATTAAGCACAGGAAATGCCTTTTTTGTTGTGTTACCCATATAATTATAGTTTACGGCCTTCCCCTCCTCTCGAAAAAAGGAGTTGGGGGAAGAACCTTTGTTTGTTTATAGAAACAAGCTAATACAGGTATTTGTTCAATTACTTCTTATCAGCCTTCTGATCGTCTTTCTTTGTTTCTTTTACAAATTCGGCTTCATAACTGAACTTATTAAACCCTGCCTGCAACTTCTTTACATTCGTTTTTTCAGCGTCATACGTAATGGTTACCATTTTCGTTTTTACTTCGGTCGAAATATCCTTCAGCCCTTTCTCAAAACGCATATTGTCCTTTACTTTCTTTTCGCATTTCTCACAGTGCATCTGCGACACTTTAAATACAACAACACGAATATCTTTTGCCAATACAGCTGTTACACTCAAAAGAGCCACCACGCAAGTGGCCATCCATCTTTTTGTTCTCATTTTTCTTATCAGTTTAAAATTAATATTCTTTATTATGTGATCGTTTCTTTCATCCGCTATTTCCTGCTTTTTTTCACTCACTATTTCTAGCTAAGTTAAAACGTATTCCGATATATCCTTTTTTGCTCCGTGCACCGGTCCCCAAATCATGGTAGAATCAAAATTGTTCCCCCAGGGATTTGCCGCATCGATAATCGGATTCTTTTGTTTGAAATTTGTCAGGTTCTCGCCTCCTACGTAGATAGACCAGCGGCGGAAGTAACGGGTCACCTGCAAGCTCAACTGCTCAAAACTGCCATAACGACGTTCCCAAGACAACTGTCCGTCTCCCTGTTCATAAGGAGTAGGCATCCTACCGCCACCATTCAGTTGCAGTGTGGCGTCAAACTGCCATATTCCCAGCGGAGTTTGGTAAGAAGCCGTGAGTAGTCCTTTATATTTGCTGGTCAGCGGTTTCTTCCATTCGTTCACCTTTGTAGGTCGCTTTTCGCATCCGTGAGCCGGTAAGCACCTGTCAGAGTGAATCCTTTGAAGAAAGGATAACTTGCTTCCACTTGGAACACATGCGAATAAGAGCGTCCATCCAAATTGTAAAAGCTACTTCATGGGGGTTGCTATCCATATCCACTATCACTTGTTTCAGGAAATCCGTATAATAGTATTCTGCATTCACATTCAGCGTTTTGCCGAATATAGGGATATAAGTAGAGACGACGCTGGCACCGTAGTTCCATGCTTCTTCCATATCCAGGTTCTTTGCTATTTCCACCTTACGACTGCTGGAAAGCAGGTAGTTGTTTTCTGCCAACACATGATTGGTACGGTACCCTTTTCCGGCAGAAAGACGGAAATTCACATAATCATTCGGATTGTACTTCAGATGCGCACGCGGAGTCACGAAGAAACCATGTTCGTTACTGTAATCACCACGCAGACCGGCCATTACCATCCATTTATCATTCAGGTTCAACGTATATTGCACGTAAGCACCGGGAACAGCTTCCTTTTCAAAGGCTTTGAGAGGATTGTCCGTTGTATTTTCCAAACGGTAATGTTGGTCATAAGCGTCATAATTGAAGCTCACCCCTGCGGAGAAACTATTTTTGCGGATTAAATTCTGTTTCAAACATCAGCGAAGCATAGACGTTGGTTTGATCCACATTATACAGTTTGCGTCCATACGTAGCATCCTGATTATGTAAAGTGGTGGAAAGAATCAAAGCCAGGTTCGTATTCTTCTCCTTATTAAAGATATAAGCATTCTTGGTGAAGAATTCATAGCGTTCCGTATCGATCCCTACTTTATACAGGTCACCGGAGTGCATTGTCCCTCCATGATTGGCCTGTCCGCTGGTACGTGTTTCAGAAAGGGCTTTGATACCTGCCTGGAAAACATAATGGTCGCCCATGTATGCCCACCGGTTCCACACATTATACTGTTCCACCTGCGGAATATCCACAAATCCGTCATCGTTGCCATCATGCGCCTTGGTCTCATTTTCGTAATGCACCAGCAGAGAAGTGCTCCATCGTTTGGAAAGTTTCAATGTAGCGTCCGCATTGGCTTCATACCGGTTAGTAGTGCTTGCAAAAAAAAGATTGGCAGATACCCAGTCGGCTTCCGGCAACTGTGGTTTCTTAAATTCTACGTTTATCTGTCCTGTGATGGCTTCATAACCATTCTTCACCGAAGATGTTCCTTTGGAAACCTGTATGCTCTGCATCCACGGGCCGGGGACATATCCTAATCCATAAGGAGCGGCGGCTCCCCGATAATTCGGAATGTTTTCCGTCAACATCTGCACATAAGTGCCGGACAGCCCCAACAATTTAATTTGTTTGGCTCCTGTTGCCGCATCGGAATAACTCACATCTACTGAAGGATTCGTCACAAAACTTTCCCCTAGATTACAACAAGCGGCTCTACTCAATTCGGCACTGCTTATCATGTCTTCATTCATCACGCTACTGCGCAATTTCATCGTTCCCAGTTTACGAGTGACAATATTTACTTCATTCAGTTCCACTCCATCACGAAGCACAATATCCAGTTGTTGATTTTTACTGCTCACATGAATGGTATCATTCTGGAAACCAATAAAAACTAATTATTAACATGTGGCTTTTGGAAGGTTTAGTGATAGAAAAACTACCATCCTCTTTCGTTGTCACTCCTTGTCCTGTATTCATCCAGAACACATTGGCACCCGGAATAGCCTCCCCGAGTACTATCTTTCACTGTTCCCCCGTACTTGCGCATATATATTACCGGCAAATAACAGGAACAGTCCTATTATCATATATTTCATTCTTTCTAAAGTTACTTTCGAGATACAAAAATTAATTTATTTCTCATGCAACTTAGTTGCATTCAGTTTCGCTTTTACTTTCATGTTCTATTGAAAGTAAAGGATTAAATAAGAAAATAGTGGCTAAATAATATAAGTGGAATATAGCGCCAGCTTCTGCCTCGAGCAGAGAGGTGGCGGAGAGGTCAGACTATCATATTCTACCGATTTATCCGCATAGGTCGGAGTCAACAGATAGCAAAAATGCTCACACAAAAAGATCGACTACTAAAGCTGATGTTGTCAGTTCAGTAGTATGTTTCATCAAATCGAGCTTATAGATAGTAGCTGTACAACCCTTATCTTTACAACCTTTTTTTGAATCGCAAGTATGAGACTTTTTACACTTCGGACAGCCTGTATCACAGCAGCTCTGCACTGTCTCACAACGGGCACAGCAATAACGCACAATAGAGACTCCACCTCCTGAATAGATAATCAGGGAGAGAAAGGGATAAGTGCTGTTATGTAGGCTAGTCTTTTCATTTCAGAGGACAAAGATAAGAATAAAAAACAAGTTTTCCTATAATTTTTTCGTAATTAAGATTCAATCAATCCAATACAGACACATTCTCTTTCCTTTATTTGGCTATTTTAGAGTCATAATATCAGCACTATTAACTCTTTTTTTACTCAACAATAAAACCTATCTTTGCCCCAATAAATTCTCTGATTTTTAAGTAAACGCTATGCTTACATATTTACTCATCATTATCACTCTTTATCTGGCAGGTAATGCCTACATATTTATCAGAGCAAAGCAAGCTCTGAAAGTTAAATCTCTCGGAGTAAAAATATTCCTGACCGTTTTATTCTGGATATGTGCTTTATCCTTTTTCGGCACGATGTTGGCTCGCAACCTTGAGATGCCTGTCTTTATCTCCCATTCAATGTACACCATTGGAACAAGTTGGTTGATATTTACTCTATACATGGCATTATTCTTGCTTTTGTTTGATATCTTGAAATTATTCAAAGTTGTCTGCAAATATAGGTTCTATCTGTCTTTAGTGTTCACGTTGGGATTGCTGGGATGTGGGGTATATAACTATCATCACCCGGAAACCAATGTAGTCAGCATTTTAACCAATAAACGATATGAAGATACTCCCCAAGCAAATTAAAATCGTCGCAATCAGCGACGTTCACTTGGGAAACGGTACAGGGAAAACTGCATTAAAAAAAATATGTGGAAATGATAAATGCGCAGCATCCCGACTTGATACTGATTAGTGGCGACTTAATTGATAACAGCGTTGTACCTCTTTATACAGAGAATATGGCGGAAGAACTGGCCGAGTTGAAAGCTCCTATGGGCATCTATATGGTTCTCGGCAATCACGAATACATTAGCGGTATCGATGAAAGTATCCGATATATTAAAAGCACTAAAATACAATTATTGCGCGATTCAGTAGTTACACTTCCCAACGGTATACAACTGATAGGACGTGATGACCGTCATAACCGCAAGCGTCGTTCCCTGCAAGAGTTAATGGTGAATATCGATAAAAGCAAACCTATCATTTTATTGGATCATCAACCTTTTGATTTGGAAGAAACAAAAGCTGCCGGCATCGACCTGCAATTCAGTGGGCATACACACCACGGACAAATATGGCCTATTAATTGGGTGACCGATTATATCTTCGAGCAAAGCCACGGTTATCGCCAATGGGGAAACAGCCACGTGTATGTATCTTCCGGATTGTCTCTTTGGGGGACCGCCTTTCAGAATAGGAACGCATAGCGAAATGGTTGTTTTCAACTTCCAATGAATAATATGCAGTTTTGTCACATATGTTACAGTTTCTAAGCAATCTCTGCCCTATCTTTGCAGAAAAAAAGATTATGGAACAATTACATGCTCATGAAGTCCTCCACATGATGGAAGGAAATAGCTACTCGGAATCATCATGCGGGAAGCAATCATTAAGAAGTTTGGCTCACAGCAACGTTTTTATGCCTGCTCGGCCGAAAACATGGATGTAGATACCCTTATCGAATTTCTGAAAATGAAAGGGAAATTTATGTCTGCTGAAGATGGATTCACCGTGGATATCACTAAAGTTTGCAAGCATTGACGTGTGGATGGTATCCGGCAATCCTGTTTTAGAGGATAAATAGCTGCAAATTTTTCTGTTTTTATTAGCCCGATTCACGAATTTCATCTATATTTGTCAATAGTGAATGATAATACACATGTTGAATTTATAGAAAAAAACGGGTATGAAAAACAATATGTCAGTCTGCTTGCAATTATACTTTCGGTAAGCGGCTTTTTGTTTTCTTGTCATGACAAGATGAACAAAAACTACAGGTGCGTTACAGTTTGATAGCATTCAAGTGAATGAGACAGCACACCTCTTCAGTGATACAGCCAAACCGGCCTGCAATATTATTATTAATTTTGCTTATCCGGTAAAATCATCGGATGATATGCTGAAAGATAGTCTGAATTCTTATTTCATTTCGGCCTGCTTCGGTGATAAATACATCGGCGAAAAGCCGGAAGAAGTTGTAAAGCAATATACCGAGAACTATATCAGCGAATACCGTCGCGATCTCGAGCCTATGTATACCGAAGATGAGAAAAGACAAAGGAAGACGAATCTTCCATCGGTGCCTGGTATTCTTATTATAAAGGTATAGAAAGCCATGTGCAACTGTATGATAAAGATCTACTTGTATATCGCATCGACTACAACGAATATACCGGAGGTGCACATGGAATTTACATGGCTACTTACCTGAACATGGACCTCACCCTGATGCGCCCGCTCCGTCTTGATGATATTTTTGTCGGAGACTACAAAGACGCATTGACCGACCTGATCTGGAACCAGCTCATGGCGGACAATAAAGTGACCACTCACGAAGCATTGGAAGATATGGGATATGCTTCCACCGGGGACATCGCTCCGACAGAAAATTTCTATCTAAGCAAAGAAGGAATCACCTTCTATTATAATGTATACGATATCACTCCTTATTCTATGGGACCTGTAAAGGTAACAATCCCATTTGCTATGATGGAACATCTATTAGGCAGTAACCCGATTCTGGGAGAGCTAAAAAATTAAAAATCATAAAAAGCTGAACACCAATGAATATCCTGTTGTTATCACTTCCATGTGACAGAATAGGATATTCATCCACATCTATCATTCAAAACTTATAATTCAAAATTCAAACAGTGGAAATCATACTGAAATATTTTCCTGATCTGACGGAAGAGCAGCGCAAACAATTTGCAGCTCTATACGACCTCTACACTGACTGGAATTCAAAAATCAACGTTATCTCCCGCAAGGACATTGAGAATTTATATGAGCATCACGTGCTCCATTCATTAGGCATTGCCAAAATCATCCAATTCCGCCCCGGAACCAGCATCATGGACTTGGGTACAGGAGGAGGTTTTCCTGGCATTCCTTTAGCAATCCTGTTTCCCGAGGTAAAATTCCACCTCGTAGACAGTATCGGCAAAAAGTACGTGTAGCAACCGAAGTGGCAAATGCCATCGGACTGAAAAATGTGACTTTCCGCCATGCCCGCGCAGAAGAGGAGAAACGAACGTTCGACTTTGTTGTCAGCCGTGCCGTAATGCCTTTGGCGGATTTGATTAAGATTATCAAAAAGAATATCTCTTCAAAACAACAGAATGCATTGCCCAACGGACTTATCTGTCTCAAAGGCGGTGAACTGGAGCATGAAACAATGCCGTTCAAACATAAAACGGTCATTCATAGCTTGAGCGACAGCTTCGAAGAAGAGTTCTTTCAAACTAAAAAAAGTGGTATATGTTCCGATTTAAACAAGACTATATGTTCTGATAGATGATAAATCATAAAGAAACCATGAAAATAAAGAGATTTGAATTTAATATGTTTCCCGTAAACTGCTACGTATTATGGGATGACACTAAAGAAGCAGTCGTAATCGATCCCGGCTGTTTTTATGAAGAGGAAAAAGCAGGCTCTGAAAAAGTTCATTCTTACCAATGAACTGAATGTAAAAGCATCTGCTGAATACTCATTTACACCTGGATCATATCTTCGGAAATCCGTTCATGCTGAAAGAATTCGGGGTTATCGGCAGAAGCAAACAAAGCAGACGAGTACTGGATTGACGAAGCACCGAAACAAAAAGCAGAATGTTTGGTTTTCAGTTGCAGGAGGAACCTGTACCACTGGGCAAATACCTGCATGACGGAGATATTATCACTTTCGGACATACCAAACTGGAAGCGATACATGTGCCCGGACATTCACCCGGTAGCTTGGTGTACTATTGCAAGGAAGACAACTGCATGTTCTCTGGTGACGTTCTGTTCCAAGGTAGCATCGGCCGCGCTGATCTCACAGGAGGCAACTTTCGATGAACTGATAGAGCATATTTGCAGCCGTTTATTATTTGTTCTTTCCCAACGAAACAGTCGTTTATCCGGGACATGGAGCTCCCACGACTATCGGAATGGAGAAAGCTGAAAACCCATTTTTTAGATAATAAAAAATAAGTATCAAGCATCAAGTATTAGGTATTAACAAGGCAAATCGCCCATTAACTACAGTAATACTTAATACTTGATACTTCATACTCGATACTTTAATACTTGATTATTATGAAAACCGATTTGTTAGCTAGCCGTCACATCGGCATCAATGAACAAGATACAGCCATAATGCTCCGCAAAATTGGCGTGAACTCACTGGACGAACTGATTAATCAGACAATTCCGCCAATATACGGCTGAAAGAGCCGCTTGCATTGACTAGTCCGCTGACGGAATACGAATTTGGAAAACACATCGCTGAACTGGCAGCTAAAAACAAACTATATACCACATATATCGGTTTGGGATGGTACAACACGATCACCCCGGCTGTTATCCAGCGGAATGTATTTGAAAACCCGGTATGGTATACTTCTTACACTCCTTATCAGACAGAAGTATCGCAAAGGACGTCTGGAAGCATTGATGAATTTCCAGACAGCCGTATGTGATCTTACTGCCATGCCACTCGCCAACTGCTCACTTCTGGACGAAGCAACTGCCGCCGCCGAAGCCGTAAGCATGATGTATGCCATCCGTTCCCGCGCGCAACAGAAAGCCAATGCGAACGTAGTCTTCGTAGACGAGAATTTTTTCCGCAGAACATTAGCTGTTATGACTACACGTGCCGTACCTCAAGGCATCGAACTACATGTAGGTAAATATAAAGAATTTTTGAACCTTCACCGGAAGTGTTTGCCTGTATTCTGCAATATCCAACTCACATGGAAAACGTAGAGGACTATTCTGAATTTACCGAAAAAGCACATGCCGCAGACTGCAAAGTAGCTGTTGCCGCTGATATTTTAAGTCTCGCCCTGCTAACTCCTCCGGGAGAATGGGGAGCAGATATTGTATTCGGAACCACACAACGCTTGGGTACCCCAATGTTCTATGGCGGTCCATCGGCTGCTTTCTTTGCTACCAAAGACGAATACAAACGGAATATGCCGGGACGAATCATCGGATGGTCTAAAGACAAATATGGCAAACTCTGCTACCGAATGGCTTTACAGACACGTGAACAACATATCAAACGGGAAAAAGCAACTTCAAATATCTGTACCGCACAAGCATTATTAGCTACTATGGCAGGCTTTTTACGCCGTTTATCACGGTCAGGAGGGTATCATCTACAATTGCATCACGTATACACAGCATTACTGTATTTCTTGAAAAGCAATTAAAGAAATGCGGATATACACAAGTCAACGCTCAATACTTTGACACCTTTTACGTTTCGAATTGCCCGGAACACGTTTCGGCAAAACAAATCCGCACGATAGCACTTACCAAAGAAGTTAATCTGCGCTATTATGAAAATGGCAATGTTGGTTTCAGCATTGACGAAACAACAGATGTGGCAGCTGCCAATGTTGTTGCTCTCGATTTTTGCCATTGCCGCCGGAAAAGATTACCAGAAAGTAGACGACATTCCGGAAAGAAGCAACATCGACAAGGATTTAAAACGTACAACTCCTTTCCGACACATGAAGTATTCAGCAACATCACACGGAAACAGATGATGCGTTACATCAAACGTCTGGACCGGAAAGATATTTCATTGGCACAGTCTATGATTTCTCTCGGATCGTGCACTATGAAGCTCAATGCAGCCGCTGAAATGCTACCTTTGAGCCGTCCGGAGTTTATGAGCATGCACCCGTTAGTACCGGAAGACCAGGCAGAAGGATATCGTGAATTAATTAAGAACCTAAGTGAAGATTTGAAAGTTATCACCGGATTTACAGGTGGTCAGCCTGCAGCCAAATTCGGGTGCTGCGGAGAATATGCCGGCCTGCGCGTTAGTCGTGCATATCTTGAAAGTATCGGTCAGGGACACCGCAATAAGATACTGATTCCGGCTTCAGCACACGGAACAAATCCTGCGTCAGCCCTATACAGGCGGATTTGTGACTGTCACCTGTGCATGCGACGAACAAGGAAATGTAGAAATGGATGACCTACGTGTAAAAGCTGAAGAAAATAAAGATGAATTGGCTGCACTGATTTACTTATCCTTTACACATGGTATCTTCGAAACAGAAATAAAGGAAATTTGCGACATCATTCATGCCTGTGGCGCACAAGTATATATGGATGGAGCCAAATGAATGCCCAAGTGGGATTGACCAATCCGGGATTCATCGGCAGATGTTCGCCACTGAATTTCTGGCAAACATTCGCTTCCCTCATGGTGGCGGAGGTCCGAGTAGGTCCTATCTAAAAGCCGAACATCTGGTTCCTTTCTTCCTGACATGGAATCTTCGGCAATTGCAGAATCAAGTAATAGCTGGCCCCATTCAGTGGTGTATTTTGCCTATCACGTATGGATATATCGCATGATGGTGCAGAGGGATTGACGCAGGCTACTTTCAAGATCGCCATCCTGAATGCTAATATCTGGCTACTTGTCGAAAGATACGTATGGAGTTGTCTATCGGGAGCCAATGGTTTCTGTAGACACGAGATGATTCTGGAATGCCGCAAAGTGCATGAAGAAGGGCATCTCCGAAAAGCATAGTTCGCCAAACGTCACCATGGACTATGGTTATCTGCTCCATGTCACCCTCTCCCCTTCCCTGTTCACGGTACATTGATGATTGAAACCGACAGAAAGCGAGAGTTTGGCAGAACTGATAATTTCGTTGATGTCATGCTTGAACATCTGAAGGAGATTCAAGAAGGAAGAAACGGCGAAGCGGACAAAGGATGATACAACGTGATTGATTAATGCCCCGCATCCCGAATACGAGATTGTTAGTGATCGCTGGGATTATCGTACACACGCGAAAAAAGCGGCTTATCCGACCAGAAGGGTATTGCGTGAATAAGTTCACGGATAAATATTTGGCACGTGTGAGACAATACACTGGGGCGGAAGTTTGGCCCTTGCCGACTCCGCTACAGCACATTCGAATAAGAAAGAAACGGCCACAGAAAAATCATCACAAATAAAGTGATGAAAAATAATAAAACAATCGGGAGAAACACACTTGTTGCTCAGGATTTATCTAAAGCCAGGACTCATGCGCTTTCTTCCCCAGGGCTAAGCTTTACACACAAGGAAGTCCGAACTTGAGCTACCCCGGGACTTCACTATTCGGAAATACCTTGACCCCAATAGTTATCATCTTTCACGCTTTTCTCTTTCATCAGGTTTTTAGAATCGAAGCGCCATCCCGGCGCTACACCGGCCGTAAGCTTGCTTGGTTTCGGAACGCCCAACAGTAATAAATGCACGTACCGCCAAGTCGTCACCGTCAGGCGTTTATCAACAGAACCGATCCCCAGAGAGGAATGAGCCGCAAAAACATATTTTCGATACTTTTGAGCGCAGTCCATACCCGCCCACCACTGAGTCGGCTGCCATTGGAAACGATAGGAGCATGACCAATAACAACAATACGTCTTGCTCTGCCCGCGTTCCTTCAAACGGGGTTCGTCGCTTTCTGGCAAAAGATCCTTGATACGTTCATTCAATTCCGTCCGGTTTAATCGGCATTCTGACATGGCGGTGAAATGCCATGTCTCCAGGTGCATCCCGCTCGGTGCATAAGTAGCAACCTCCAGAACAGCCTGCAAATCCTCTTCCGAGACCTGCTGACCGGTGTGAAAGCCCCACCGTTTGATATTCTCGAAATTTCATTTTTCATGGATAACAAGTTTCCATTTGTCTTCATCAAAATAATTTTCTAATTTACCGTTTAGCTTAAACCAATCTTTGCATTCAGTTTGAAATAATAAACTCCGTTCTTTCTCCAAAAGCCATATTTATCTTTTTTTTCCAAAAGAGCCCTTTTCCAAACGAGTATTTTGGAACAGGAAGTCTTCCATGACCTGCTTCTCCGATTTATGATAACAAAGTACTTCCCCCGTTTCCACCTACCAGCAAAAACCTTCAACAGCCGAATCCTGTCCTTATATATCTTCGCCGGACGCATCCCCAAGGCCAGAGCCATTAAGAATTGCTTTTATTTTAAACTCATAAAACAATGTTTGTTTATCAACTCATCTTTTATCTTCAGAGGATTCATCTGGCGATTTTTCTGTCAATTCACTGATTCGGGAGATGCCGTCCAAATGCATAATACGAATCATCTCTGTCAGTACACGCGGAAAATGTAAATCAATCATCAAAAGATTACTGCGGAACACACGGTCGGCTACATCCGAATATTTTTGAGCACACCACCCAAACGCTCTATCGGCATCATTCGCTCCGGATACTTCGTTGGGGGATTCGGGCAACGCATTAATCTTATTTACGGTAGGAGTCGCAAATTTGACTCCGCTCTGCTCCAGTTTAAGATTTGCCGCACGCCCTCCGTCCAATAACGGATTCATGGCACTCAACCGCGAACGTACATTGAAACCTCTTACCGGGGCTTCCGGATGCCAAAAAGGCAACCGAAATTCTGTACGATCTTCCGTCTTTGCTTCCAAATCGAAGATACCGGCTTCGTCAAAAATTCTTCCACTCCCTCCGGCGAGGTGACATCATTTTCCGAGGAGGATTTCACTGCCTGCAAAAATCAGATCGGCAACAATACCGAAATCTTCACGCGGCATGGACTTAACACCGTTTCTCCCCTCAATACGGACTGATTCTTCTTCAATATAATACCAGCGTGTTCCGTCATGTTCTTCCCGTTGAATCACTGCAATAGGCCAGGACATTTCTCCTATTTTCGCTTCTGCCGTGCCTAATACAACTTTTCCGTCTGCCAACAGGCGGAAGAAAGTATAAAGTTCGCACCATTCTCTTTTTTTGTTGCTTCAAATGCCATATATCTTATGTTTCTTATTTACTGATTCTGTTTGTTATTGACTAATAACCTGCGGTAATGCTGTGGACACAACAGGAGGTTGTATATGGGTAACTTCTTCCAATGGGGGCAACTTTCCTGCTTGTGCATAAAGAGGATTACGTATCCATTCTCTCAGGTAACCACAATATATCTGCCTGTCCAGCATCCGTCAAAATAAGAAGGATTGCCGACTTGTTTCTTAATCGGATAGCGAATATTCTCGCCTTTACTCCTCATCTCCGGCGAACGGCCGGGGTCATTCACCCACATATTTATCATCAATGCCACGCAATACAATCCAATGTCTCGTGGTCCGGGACGAAGTCCACGAGTTGCTCCTGTATACCTTACGTTTATCAACACGGGAATCCCACGGTCGATATAATCTTTCAGTATCCGGTAATCTTTCTGTTGGAAATGTTCCGCACTTATCATGTTCTCATAATAACGGGTCAATGAATCTATTTCGAAAGAATAATATCCTCCCTGCCCTATCGATGTACGACGACGGAAGGGAGCGCGTTTCTTAAAAAAATAGTTCCGCTGATATTCAATCAGTTTCTTTTCCGCATCCGAAGAGGTTCGTTGCGCGTCTGCTGTCATGCCTTTGAAATAATCGAATACCATTAATGAGGATGCAAGCGAACAGTGTGTATAGGGACAACCTGTGATTTTCTGCGAATACCAGGGAACAGGTATGTCGTTTGGAGCAAATTTCAAGTTCTCCTGTGCCTGTGTTTCAATGCCAACCAACACAAGAGAAGCCCAAAACAAGCTGAAAAAGTATATTATATCTGTTCCTCATAAACATATTGTTTTCTTATTTATATTCTATCTCACTTCCACCAACAATCTCTATCAAAACTCTCCTCCTTCGGGAAAGGAGGAGTCTCCGTAGGGAGAGGATAGGTAAATGTCTCAATCAGTCTTCCTCAAGAATCCGTGCCGTTTCCACTTTCTCCAGCCGTGCACGCAGTTTCGGCATCATGGAAGAACGGATGCGCAATGTCATACTGCAATCCATATCATACGACTGCCGAAGAATCTCCGGTTCTTCTTCCTTGACAATACGCATCACATCATTCATAAAAAGGATACTCAAACATGATTGTCACTTCCTCGTCCACCGTTTTCTCGATGACCGTAGCAGCAGCTATTGCTTCGGCAGCGGCTGCTTTATAGGCAACAATCAGTCCGCTCGTACCCAACTTGATCCCTCCAAAATAACGGACTACAATAATCAGAATGTCTGTCAGTTCATTGGAGTTTATCTGTCCGAGAATAGGCTTGCCCGCCGTTCCGGAAGGCTCTCCATTATCATTGGCACGGAAATCTTTGCGAGCGGCTCCCAGCATATAGGCATAGCATACGTGCCGTGCATCATAATACTTCTTCTGATACGTTTCAAGATGAGCTTTTTATCTCATCGAGAGTACGCACAGGCAGGGCGATAGCAATAAACTTGCTCCGCTTTTCTGTATAAATACCTTCGGAAGGTTCGGCAATGGTTTTTGTAAGTATCTTCAGCAGTCATGTTGCAAAGATACGGGTTTACACGGAAATTTCAATTTATCGTTTGGAAATATTAAGCGATCAGACAATTGACGAGATACGTTCGGGATGATACAAACAAGCGGTCGTTTTACACAAACGAACGGTTGATTCTTTATAAAGCGGTCGATCCGTTATAATCTACCGTATGATTGTAACAAATCGACCGCTCTATTTTTTTATAAAATGATACTTGTCTTATTCCAATTTATGGATAACCAGTCCCGAACGAAGTTTCGGTTCGAACCAAGTTGTCTTTGGAGGCATGATGTTACCTGTATCGGCAATATCCATCAATTGCTTCATAGATACAGGATAAAGTGCCAAAGCTACTTTCATCTCACCACTGTCTACACGTTTCTTGAGTTCTCCCAAACCACGGATACCTCCTACAAAGTCGATACGTTTGTCGGAGCGTAAATCTTTGATGCCTAAGATTTCATCCAAAATCAAGTTGGAGGATATAGTCACATCAAGCACACCGATCGGATCGTTATCATTGTATGTACCTGCTTTAGCAGTCAAACTATACCATTTTCCTCCAAGATAAAGAGAAATTATGCAAACCGGAAGGTTTGTAAATATCCGCCCCTTTTCCTCAACAATGAAGTTCTTGTTTAAGGCGCCAAGGAATTGTTCGGGGAGTTAATCCATTGAGGTCTTTACCACACGGTTGTAGTCAATGATAGTCAACTGATTGGCAGGGAAACATACAGCCATGAAGTAGTTATATTCTTCATCTCCCTTCTGGTTCGGATTCTGCTTTGCCTTTCAGCCCCCACCAAAGCGGCAGCAGCGGAACGGTGATGTCCGTCGGCAATATAAAGAGCCGGCATTTTAGCAAATTCAGCAGTTATCGAAGCAATATCTTCGTCCCTGGTCAACAATCCAGAAAGTGTGCCCGAAGCCGTCACCCGGAGCAATGAAGTCATAAACAGGCTTCTCGGCGAAGTATATTTCCGAATGATTGTATCCAGTTTCGCATTATCGGGATAAGCAAAGAATACCGGTTCGATATTCGCATTGTTCACACGGACATGCTTCATACGGTCTTCTTCCTTATCACGACGGGTGAGTTCGTGCTTCTTGATGATGCCGTTCATGTAATCAGGAACATAGCGCCTACTACCAGCCCGTACTGAGTTTTCCCGTTCATGGTCTGGGCGTAGATGTAATAGTTTTCCTTAGCATCCTGCACTAACCAGCCTTTATCCTGAAACAACTGGAAGTTCTCGGCAGCTTTCTTATAAACACACTCATCGTGCTCATCCGTGCCAACAGGAAAATCTATTTCGGGCTTAATGATATGATAAAGAGACTTTTCGTTTCCTTCTGCTTCTGCACGGCTTCTTCTGAATTTAACACATCGTAAGGACGTGAAGCAACCTGTTCAACCAGGTTCTTGCGGCGGACGAACGCCCTTGAAAGGTTTAATTATTGCCATGATATTAGTATTTTATATATATAATTAAAAGCCACAGACTTCATGAAAATCTGTGGCTCAAATATACTACTTATTTCTAAAAAGACATTCTGTAACAGAGTGTTTTTTATTCAGAATATAACTTACTTGTTTACTCTGAAACTTCTCGCAGCCGTCTTTCAGGAAAACCGACAATCTGTTGAGCAGCAGCAATACCGGCATTGATATTTGCTTCGGCAGTCTGTGCACCCATCTTCTTCGGGTAGAGAAATAACGTCCGGCAAACTTCTCTGCAAATTCAGCGTTAGCAGCAGGCATGATATCTGTCATATACTTGAAGTCAGCACGTTCTTCCATCAATTTGATCAGCTCGGCTTCGTTGATCACTTCCTTACGGGCAGTGTTCACCAGCATAGCACCTTTCGGCATGTCTTTCAGCAAAGCGTAATTGATAGAGTTCTTCGTCTCAGCAGTTGCCGGAATATGAAGAGACACTACCTGACAAGTCTTGTACAGTTCTTCTGCCGAATCAAGAGCTTTCACACCATCTTTCTCGATCACTTCTTTCGGGCAGAACGCATCGTAAGCGTATACCTCCATACCGAAGCCTTTAGCGATACGAGCCACGTTACGACCCACATTTCCGTACGCATGGATACCCAGTTTCTTACCCATCAATTCTGTACCGGAAGTACCGTTATAGAAGTTACGAACGGCGTATACCATCATCCCAAAGCCAGTTCGGCAACTGCATTCGAGTTCTGTCCCGGAGTATTCATTACACAAACATTGTGAGCAGTGGCGGCAAGCCAAAGTCAACATTATCGTATCCTGCACCTGCACGAACTACAATCTTCAACTTCTTTGGCAGCATCCAACACTTCTGCATCAATAATATCACTACGGATAATGATCGCATTAGCATCTTTCACTGCATCCAACAACTGAGCCTTATCGGTATATTTTTCCAGTAAAACAAGCTCATATCCGGCTGCTTCGATTTCTTTACGGATACCGTCTACAGCAATCTTTGGCAAACGGTTTTTCAGTAGCTACAAGTACTTTCATAATCAATCTGTATCTTTTTGAAAAAAACTTCACCACAGATTTCACCGGTTCTCACAAAATTCAATAAGATTTCTGTGCCAATCCGTGCAATCTGTGGTGACTCTGTTTTTATTAATGAAGTTTTTCAAATTCCTGCATGCAGTCAATCAAAGCCTGAACGCTCTCTTTCGGCAGAGCATTGTAGCATGAAGCACGGAAACCACCTACTGAACGGTGTCCTTTGATACCTACCATACCTTTTTTCTGTAGCGAAACTTCAAGAAGTCTGCCTCCAGGTCTTTGTATTCAGGAGCCATTACGAAGCAGATATTCATGCGTGAACGGTCTTCCTTGGCAGCAGTACCTACAAACAATTTATTACGGTCAATTTCAGCGTACAGCATATCAGCCTTTTCAATAGCACGACGTTCCATTTCCTTCACACCACCCTGAGCTTTAATCCAGCGCAAGTCTGCAAAGCAGCATAGATAGGTACTACCGGAGGAGTGTTGAACATAGAGCCACTATCAATATGAGTCTGATAGTTCAACATTGTCGGGATATAGCGGGAAACTTTACCTAGTGCGTCATTCTTTACGATAACAAATGTAACACCTGCGGGAGCCAAATTCTTCTGCGCACCACCATAGATACAGATGTATTTGGAAACGTCAATCGGACGTGAGAAAATATCAGAAGACATATCGGCAATCACTGGAACCGGAGAATCGAGGTCTTTCTTCAATTCCGTACCGTAAATTGTATTATTTGTAGTGATATGGAAATAATCTGCATCAACAGGAATTGTGTAATCTTTCGGGATGTAAGTATATGTAGCTTCGGCTGAAGAGGCAACCTTCTACAACTTCACCAAAACCTTTGGCTTCTTTCATTGCTTTCTTTGCCCACACACCTGTATTCAATAAGCTGCTTTTTTTTCGAGGAAATTATAGGGCACCATGCAGAACTCCATACTAGCACCTCCACCCAGGAACAAAACCGAATAACCTTCGGGGATATTGAGTAATTCGCTTGAATAATGCCTCTGCCTCGTCAACCACAGGTTGGAAGTCTTTGGCGCGGTGACTGATTTCCATCAGAGATAAACCAGAGCCGTTGAAATCTAAAAAATAGCCTTCGCTGTATCCTCTATCACCTCACGCGGAAGAATGGAAGGTCCTGCATTGAAATTATGCTTTTTCATTTGAAGTTTTTTTGGTTTAACATTTCGTTAGTTTTTGTCTTTTCGACTTTGAATTTACGAATTTATTTTCGGTTGCACAAATCTTTCCTTATAAAAATACTGTTTTAAAGCAGATTTCTCTTTCTTTTTATTGGTTTATACAACATATATACACCATATTGTTATCTATACATATCAAGTTAAGAATAAAAGTCGAAAATATCACCTATGAAATCAATAAATTATAAAGTGAAAGAGAAATGAGATAAAAATGAATATTTATAAAGAAAAAGTTTTTTTTCTACTTCGCTTCTTCGATAATTGTCTTCATTCCTTTGATCTTTTCTCCCTTGGATCAAATTCAGCAATTGTTTCACCTTAGCCCGACGAACGGCAACAAATGCATAATGCTCTTTTACATCAATAGCCCCTACATCTTCACGAGCCAAATTTCCTTTTTTATATAAGAATCCGGCAATATCTATCCGGCTTAATTTTTCTTTCTTTCCTTTACCTATATATACAGTAGTCCAGTGACAGATTTAGGAGGACGAGGAGCATTTTCCGGTAATGCCACTGTTTCTATATTATCCGGGATATAAGTCGGAAGTTTTTCCTCAGCGTGAAGCACCAGATAAGAAGTTCCGGTTGCATCCCAACGCGCGGTACGTCCGTTACGATGTGTAAATGCTTCCTCGTTCACCGGCAGGTGGTAATGAATGATATGCTCAATTTCCGGTATATCCAGCCCACGGGCAGCGAGGTCCGTAGAGATAAGCACATGACAACTACCGTTACGGAATTTATACAAAGCACGTTCACGGTCCGGCTGCTCCATGCCACCATGAAAACGTTCGGCAAATAACTTCTTTTCAGCCAGAAGCTTATGTACCCGGTCTACCGCATCCCGATGATTACAGAAAACAATACTTGAACTGCTTCCCAGTGTACAAAGCAAATTATATAAAGTATCAATCTTGTCTTTCGAGGGAGAAATCACCTTCATTAATGTCAGGCGGGATTCCTGTTCTTCAGAAGCATCCGGCAGGAAATTCAGTTTCACTGTGCGGTTCAATCCTGTAAACTGAGGAATTTCTTCTGCATCGGTAGCTGAAAGCAGCATACGTTTCTTCAATCCCGGAAGTTGTGTGATAATCTCCGCCATTTCATCATGGAAGCCAAATTCCAGTGATTTGTCAAATTCATCAATAATCAGTGTATGGATCGTTTCGGGATTGAAGTTTCCCTTGGACAAATGATCGGTGATACGTCCCGGAGTACCAATAATAATAGCAGGATGATTGCCTAGAATACTCTTTTTTTCTTCAGCAATAGGGTGCCCACCATAACAACAACAAGTTTTCCAAGAAGTACCCATTGCCTTAAATACACTGTCTATCTGTAAAGCCAGCTCGCGTGAAGGTACTAAGATTAATACCTGCACACTACCGTCATCCGTTTTCAAAGTGAGCAATAATGGCAGCAGATAAGCCAAAGTCTTACCTGATCCTGTCGGTGACAACAGTATGACGTCTTTTTTCCTGTAGCTTGTTCCAGCGATGCTTCCTGCATCGGGTTCAACTCCTCGATCCTCAAGTTACGAAGAACCGATTGTATAATCTCATTTTTCTCTAACATGTGGCAAAGATACAAAAAGAGTAAGAGTATGAAGACAAAAAGACGGTCAAACTTTAGCCATTCCAGTCAGTATATAGCGACCTTTCAGGTTATTCTCCTTCATATAAATCGTAACTTCTACCCGACAGGCTTTCATCAGATCATATCCGGTTAAACCTGCATTCATAGCTTTGATAAACGAATACTCCGTGTCGTCGTGAATAAAAGAAATACGATGATATTCCATAACAAAATGTATTTAGGGAACTATTATGTAGTCAAAAGTACAAAATTAATAGATAAGTAGATGCAAAAACAGATAACTATCTTCAAAACTGACATAAAATTCACCAAATACATCCCGAAAAGACACAAAAGAAGGCGGGAAATCTGAGAAGCATAATCAGCATTCAGATTTCCCGCCCTGTTTTTATATAACCTTTCCGGTAGTTTCCCAACCGGAGGGTATTTTTCGAAGATTATCCTCCGAAGTTATCGAACATCAAGTTCTGGGCTGGAACGCCAAGGTCATCAAGCATCTTTTCAACAGCTTTCGACATCGGGCCAGGACCACACATATAATATTCAATATCTTCAGGAGCTTCGTGATTCTTCAGGTAAGTTTCATAGATTACGTTGTGAACGAATCCCGAGTATACTTCACACCGGCAGCATCAGCAGCAGGATCCGGACGGTCAAGTGCCAAATGGAATGTGAAGTTCGGGAAGTCTTTTTCGATTTGCAGGAAGTCCTCCAGATAGAATACTTCGTTCAACGCACGGGCACCATAGAAGTAAGACATCTTACGATCGGTAACGTGCAGTGTCTTCGTCAAGTGCATGATTTGTGCACGCAACGGAGCCATACCGGCACCACCACCAATCCACATCATTCTTGTTAGAATCCAAGATTG